>PPYE01000032.1_pt1 | contig 110684 bp, 89 predicted proteins | sample 1559881 | NCBI WGS metagenome assembly PPYE01 (sample SAMN08240022, study PRJNA423297) | Human gut metagenome, whole genome shotgun sequencing project.
TAAGCCATCTTCCGTGACACCTAACGCGTCAGCTACTTGTTTTAATTTATCGTCATCTATTTTTTCCGATTGCTCCATTTTGGAAATAGCCTGTTTAGTCACTCCCAATAGTTCACCCAAATCAGTCTGCGTCATACCACGAAGACGCCGTATTCGTTCTATTTTCCGTCCCAAATGCGAATTGTTTGTATAAGATTCTGTTTCCATAATAATAAATTTATTTTTAACTTATCTCAATCTACTAATTTATAATCACTTATTTTTCAGTAACTCCACTTTCTCCCTTTCACTTTGGAGTAAACGTTCATACAATTCCACTATTTTATCCACTGGATTGAATTGTTGTGCGATTGATGTAGAACCTTGTTCAAAGGTGTTGTCTCTGATATTATTAATATTATAGATAGCCTTCTCCACATCAAAGTCTTTAATCACTTCTGCAGATATTCCCAACACAGAAGCAATTTGATTTAAAAGACCTTCTTCTATTTCTTCCTGTTTTTCAATCTTTGAGATGACCTGCTGGTTTACACCAAGATCAGCCGCTAGAGCTTCTTGCTTCATACCAAAGTAAACACGGATCTTTTGCAGATTATGCCCTACATGTCTCCGGTTCGCTTTATCTTTTACTTCGATATCCATATCATTATTTTTTTAAGTAGTACATTGAGACAAAGATAGTAAAAATCAACCCAAATCAAATCAAAGTCAACTTTATTTTTTTCAATCCCCAGTTCTATATGCATAATTTTGTCCTGTCAGTTTTTTACTGGCAGGAATCGTGGCGCCACATTCAAAACAGTATCAGAATGATATTCAATTGACATTGACATTCTGAACAATCATCATTTAACCAATAAAATCTAATAGCCTATGGGGTAAGTAAAGTCGTTACAACCGAGACATAGCTTTAAATTGTCCGAAAATTTAGCTATCCAAAAACAAATTAGTAAACATACAATTAAACAAAAAGCATGAAATCATTTTCTGATAAAACAAACATAGGGTGGAATAATCCCCTAAAGACTGTTTATAAAATGAATTTTTACCTATTATTCCTATTAATAGATTCATTATTGATACTTGGATCAACACGGGCTTATTGCCAACAGAGCAGAACGATCTCTGGTATAGTGAAAAACTCTCAAGGAGAGACTATTATCGGAGCGAATATCGTTGAAAAAGGTACCAGTAACGGGACGATTACGAATGTAGACGGACTGTTCACACTGCGCGTAGCACCCAATGCAATATTAAAGGTATCTTATATGGGATACACGGAACAGGAAGTCAATACACGCAACAAGAACAAGGTGGAAATCATACTGACGGAAGACGCCAGACTGATTGATGAAGTAGTGGTGGTAGGATACGGATCGGTCAAAAAACGGGATTTGACGGGTGCGGTAACTTCCGTCAAGAGCGCGGAAGTACTGGCCGCTCCTACCAATAATGTGATGGAAGCCCTTCAAGGTAAGATACCCGGAATGGATATCACCAAAACTTCGGGACAGGTAGGAGGTGATGTCACTATCCTGTTACGTGGCTCACGATCCATCTATGGCAGTAACGAACCATTGTTTATTATCGATGGAATCCCCGGCAGCTATAGCCAGGTCAGCCCGTCAGACATCGAGAGTGTAGATGTATTGAAAGATGCTTCTTCCACCGCCATTTATGGTTCCGCAGGAGCAAACGGCGTTGTCATCATCACCACCAAAAGAGGAAAAGAGGGAAAAGCTACCGTAAACTTCGATGCTTATTACGGATTCAGCGGTTCACCCAACTACAGACATGGGATGACACGGGATGAATGGATCACCTATCAACGGGAAGCCTATAAATATAAAAACGGTGACTATCCCACCGATATGTCCGCCCTACTGGGAAAACAGGATTTTATAGATGCATACAACGACGGCAAATGGATAGACTGGATAGATGAAGTTTCGGGCAACATGGCTACCACACAGAAATACAGTCTTTCGGTCAGTAGCGGCACTGAAAAGACAAAATTATTTGCTTCGACTTCCTACAACCGGGAGGAAGGTTTACTTAGCAACGAGAATCTGAACAGATATTCGTTACGCCTCAATCTGGATCAGCAGATATTTTCGTGGGCAAAGGTGGGCTTTACTTCCAATTTAGTCTACCGTGACTTGAACTCCGGCGTGAAAAACACATTCACCAAATCTCTCTCCGCCATCCCGCTGGGTGATGCTTATACCGAAGAAGGGGAGATCAATCACGAATACATCACGGGACAATATTCTCCGATGAGTGATTTCATAGAGAATCAGTATGTAGACAACACACGTTCCACCTACCTGAACATGAGTGGTTATGTCGAACTAACTCCCGTCAAAAACCTGACTTTTACCAGTCGTGTCAATGGTACTTTAAATCACTCACGCCGCGGGCAATACTGGGGAGAGAAGTGTAATGCCAACCGTCCGTCTTATGCAGGTTCGCCGCATGCTTCCATCACCAACAACAATGCCTGGAATTACACTTGGGAGAATATTCTCGCTTACAACACAACCATCGCCAAAGACCATAATCTGGGAGGTTCACTGATTACTTCCTGGAATAAGAACCAGTCGGAAAGTAGCATGGCTGCCGCCAGCGGTCAGATGGTAGATCAATGGTCTTTCTGGCGACTGACATCGGGTACTTCCCAACATGTGGAATCCGACTTCGCACAGACACAGAAAATGTCTTTTGCCTTCCGTCTGAACTATTCGTACAAGGGCAAATACCTGTTTAATTTCTCTACCCGTTGGGATGGTGTTTCACAATTTTCTACCGGACATAAATGGGATGCTTTCCCCGCAGGCGCACTGGCGTGGAGAATATCGGACGAGGCATTTATGGAAAAGACACGCAGTTGGCTGGACAACCTGAAGTTGAGAGTGAGCTACGGTATCACGGGTAACTCGGGAGGAACCACCGCATACAGTACCACAACACAAGCATACGTATATACCGCTTCGGGAATTTCCATTAACGGGAAGATCGTTCCTTTCACACAGTACTCTGGTACTTACGGTAGTTCCGACCTCGGATGGGAAAAATCATACAACTGGAATATAGGGTTGGATTTCGGTATCCTGAACGGTCGCATCGACGGCTCGGTAGAATGGTTCAAGACGACAACCAAAGGATTATTATTCAAACGTACATTGCCCATTACCAGCGGTCTGACCGGATGGGGATCGCCTCTGGCCATCTGGCAGAACATCGCCCAGACCAGCAATCAAGGTGTGGAAGCAACGATCACTTCGCACAACATACGGCACAAGGATTTCACCTGGAACACGACTTTATCCGTCACCTGGAACAAGGAACAAATAGACGAACTACCTGACGGTGACCTGATTGCTGAAAACCTGTTTGTCGGTGAACCGATTAAAGCCATTTACGGATATAAGTATGCCGGAATCTGGGGAACCGATACTCCGCAGGAAACATTAGATGCCTACGGCGTAAAACCCGGCTTCATCAAGATAGAGACCTTAGACCAGAAAGGTGACGGAGGCGTACATAAATACAGTACGGAAGACCGGCAAATTCTGGGACATTCCAATCCGGACTGGATCATCGGATTCAACAATTCCTTCACCTACAAGAATTTTGATTTATCTGTCTTTGCCATGGCGCGTTACGGACAGACGATCAACAGTGACCTGCTCGGCTATTATACCGCCGAACAGAGCGTTACCAAGAATCAGCTGGCAGGTGTAGACTACTGGACAGAGGACAATCAGGGAGCCTATTTCCCCCGTCCCGGAACAGCAGATGAACAAAAAACCGTATATCCTTCATTAAGGGTACGCGACGGTTCCTTTATCAAGATTAAGAATATCACACTGGGATATACACTGCCCGTAAACATTTCACGCAAAGTTTTGATGGAGAAATGCCGCATCTATGCCACAGCCTACAATCCGTTTATCTTTGTAAAAGACAAACAATTGAAAGATACTGATCCCGAAACCAACGGTTCGGATGCATTCCCTACCTACCGGCAATTTGTTTTTGGCGTTAATTTGACATTCTAACTAAAGATTATAATCATGAAAAGTATATATATAAAATTCATATTTTGCAGTGTGCTGCTCTCGGCCCTGTCTCTACACTCCTGCACTTTGGACGAGTACAACCCGGGTGCATTTACCAAAGAGGCTTTGGCTACTTCCATCGATGGATATGAAACCCTGATTAACCAGTGTTATTTTGCCATGGAAAGATTTTATTACGGTGCTGCCGACTGGATGTCACTGACTGAAGGCGACACCGATCTTTGGACGTATAAAGCCAATGAATCAACCAGTTATACGCAGTGGTTCTGGTTTTTCGCAGGAACATCGCCCAATACGACTTATACGAATAATTGGTGGAACGGAACGTACGACGGTGTGGGAGCCTGTAACGAAGCTATCGCATTAGGAGACAAGCCTCCTTACACCACGGAAGAGGAACGGAATGCAAAGATTGCGGAAGCCCGTTTTCTTAGAGCTGTGTATTATTTCAATGCAGTGGAACAATTCGGAGCAGTGACAATGCTCACAGAACCCGTAGTAACGGAAACACTGACCTACTCCCCCACCCGCACCGATCCGATGACCATCTATCAGGAGGTTATTATCCCCGATTTAAGATTTGCATCCGAATGGTTGCCAACAGGTACGCATGCAACGACTACCACCCCGACAAAGAAAGCCGCTCTCGGTTTTCTGGCTAAAGCCTGCTTGCAGACGTACGAATATGGAAGCACCGAATATTTGCAGGAAGCTCTGGATGCAGCCAAGAAATTGATTACCGATTGCGAAACTGGCGGTGGGAAATACAACACATATATGTATCCATCGTATAGCGAAGTGTTTAAAGAGAGCAATAACTGGGAAAACAAGGAAGCTCTCTGGAAACATCGCTGGTATGCAGGAGCAGACGGTCACGGATCAAGCAATGGAAACTACAAGTTGAACCGCAACGACGAATACTTCTTATGCAATATCAATAAATTCGGTGCACGTGAAGACAATCAGGAGACACGGCTTACCTGGGAAGGCTCAATTACCGGTATCTTTATGCCCACACAGCATTTATTGAGTTTATATGTACAGAAAGACGGAACATTGGACCCCAGATTTCATGAATCGTTCACTACAGAGTGGAACGCGAACAAGAATTACACGTGGGATGAAAGTGCCGTACACATGTATGACAAGGAAGAAACCGTCATTGGCAAAGCCCTGAATAAAGGTGACTTAGCTATTAAATTCATCATGCCGCAGGACATCGATTATGCAACAGAGAAACAAAAAGAACACATTTCAGATTATTTGCTGATTGATTATCATCATGTATATAGTGATGACAATCATAATGTGAACATGAATTATGCTTATACAAACGTCACAGGCAATTACAAGAATGACGGCACGAACGAGAATCAGTTCCGCTACTATTATCCGTCATTGAATAAACATAACAGCAGTAATTATTATGTAGCCAATGCTTCCAAACAGAGAAACGGTAATCTGAATGCAACATTTATCATGCGTATGGCAGAAGTTTATTTGATTGCGGCAGAAGCAGATATTTACCTGAATGGTGGTGCGAATGCAGCCGGTTATATCAACAAGGTTCGTGAACGTGCCGGAGCAAATCCACTCACAGGGAGTATTACGGTGCAGGATATCTTAGACGAAAGAGGCCGTGAACTTTGCGGAGAATATTGCCGCTTCTATGACTTGAAACGGACAGGAATGTTTAAGAACTCAGAGTATCTGGAGAATACCCATCCGGATCTGGCCCGGTTCTTCCATCCGAATTATGCGTTACGTCCCATTTCAACTACTTTTACAGCCACGATCACCAATGGCAGTGAGTATCAGAATCCGGGATATTAAGTAGGAATTTCAATATGTACAGGTGCTATGGAGTCAATCCTGGCACCTGTATATTATCATAAATCCAGATTTTAACCTCACAATTAAGTAATTCAGAGCATAAGAAATGTTTCTTTCTCCACAGTACTTATTTAAGACAGTATCTGTAATCGCAATCTTTTACTTTTATAAATCCATTACTCAATAATGTCCTTATTGATATAATATTTTCTTCATCGGGATCAGCTAGTATCTCTTTCCCTCCTATTTCAGCAATTTTCTCAATCAGTTTTTTTACAATAACTCCACCAAAACCCTTACCCAAATATTCTTCTTCACCTATGAGGTAACCTATTTCAAAGACTGTCTCTTTTTTATCAACAGTTCTTCCATAATGTTCCGGGATATATTCTTTTTCAAAATAGCAATCCAAGTATAAACAGAAACCAATAGCTCTATCATTATAATAGACAATGAAGTGATTCATATAATGATATTGGGTATTTCTATTATTTATTTCATTCAACCAAGCCGCCTTGTGCTCTTCTCCATCGGGACAGAACCATTTATAAATATATTCTTTAGCCAGCCATTTGCTGAAAGTGTCTACATCTTCATCACGCAAAGGCTTTATTGTAATCTTATCATTCTCAATATTCATATTTTTATGGTGAGACATTAGCCTCTGCTATAAATTTCATAATTCCAGTTGTTTGAAATACAAAGATATAATTTTCTGTATAATAAAAAACACCTAACAACAATTCCTTAAAATCCCATAGCATCTTTCACTAAAACCATCTCTTCATGAGAGGTTAACTTCTCCAATAGCAGCAATGCAACTCCATACGATGTTTGAGGACAATAAGAAGTTATGATATTATCATCCACTACAATGGGAGTATTCACGATGGTTGCTCCAAAACCCTCAAGAACTTTCTGCTTATGTGCACCCCTAAGATGGTAAGTTGTTGCCCTCCGGCCATTCAAGACCCCGCTTTTCCCAACAGGTAGAGCACCGACACAAACTGTTGCAATCCATTTCTTTTGTGAATCAAACAACCGTATTAATTCCAAAAGTTGCTCATTATATGCTTCCTCATAAAACCCAAATTCCTCAAATCCGCCGGGTATCGCAAGCGCATCATAGTCATCCGCAGATACTTCATCTATGACTTTATCCACCAAAACGGGAACATTGAAAGAACTAATCACTTTTCTATTCAAGCCACAGGTAACAACATCGATTTTACAATCAAAGTCCGTCTTTGCCCATCCCATAACATCAATAAAAGCACTGAACTCAATCGTTTCAAACCCTTTAGCAAGGAATACCAATAATTTCATAATCAATCTGGTTATATATTAAACAATTTATGAATGCTGCAAAGGTAGACATATTCATCATAGCCTGAAATGACATTATTCCGTCAAAAACTGCCATATTTATATTATCTTTGTTCACAGTAAAAATTGAAAAGACCATATATGGAGAAAAGATATAAGCACATCGCATTTCTTGTAATACCTAATGCAACATTGCTCGATATTACAGGTCCCTATGAGGCCTTTTCACTCGCCATACAATGCCTGAAATCTTATCATAAAGACACTACGTATGTGCTGCATACATTATCATTAGATAAAAACAGGATAGTCAAAACATCATCGGGGCTTTGCCTGCAATGCGAAGGTTCTATCAAGTCGTTGAATTACCCCATAGACACACTGTTCATTCCCGGTATTCCCGAAAGTCTTGAAGACATGGTTGGCCCCAAGACATTATCATGGATAAAGCAACAATCCATGCAAGTACGGAGAATCTGTTCTATCTGCACAGGGGCTTTCATTTTGGCGGAAGCATCCATCCTTGACAACAGAAAAGTCACTACCCATTGGAAATTATGCCACAAGCTGGCTAATAACTATCCATCTTTAGATGTTGACAGCGAGTCTATCTTTATTAAAGACGGACATGTGTACACATCAGCCGGAGTTTCCTCGGGAATAGATTTGGCCTTGGCATTAATAGAAGAAGATTTCGGACGAACTTTGGCTTTAGAAGTAGCCAGAGAACTCGTCGTCTACCTGAAGCGACCGGGTAATCAAGCACAATTTAGCGTTACTCTAAAACATCAGGATAGCGATCACAAGCCTATCCAGAATATTAAAGATTGGCTGTTAGAACATTTAAAAGAAAGAATAACAGTAGAAGATTTAGCCGAACAAGCACTAATGAGTCCAAGAAATTTTGCACGCGTGTTTACCAGAGAAACAGGAATAACACCAGCTAAATATGTCGAGAAACTAAGGCTGGAAGCCGCCTGCCGTTTGCTCACAGAAACTCAACATACCTTAGAAACAATTTCCCTTGAATGTGGTCTGATGAATATAGACAATATGCGCAGATTATTTATAAAGCATCTAAAAGTAACGCCATCCGATTATAGGAGATAGACGCCCCCCGATTATCGTCAGAATAATGACCTGTGGATAGCTCTGCAAGATTATCAAAATGCAGATTGGACTAACTGAATCCAGTTGTGGAAGTTTTATAATTTACATATCATTCAAGTTATTCATTCTGTAAATGTACACAAAATTAGATCATTATTGGTGCAATTTCGAAAAGTGCAAGATTTGACATTTTTACAAAATTGCTATGACAAATCAAAGTTTTTCCCTATGTTTGTATTAAGGGGCAACAAGATTTAAAATCTCAGTATTCGATGACAGGACAGAATATAAAAATGCAGTAAATGAGATTCTTATAAGCTCCCGGTTCCATTCCACAATTTGTAGAAATTAGATTAATATATATACTATGAGAAACAAATTTCAGAAATCAAGAAGCATAAGGATATTTATTTCATCCACCTTTCAAAACATGCAGAGCGAAAGAGATATGCTGGTTACCAAAGTTTTTCCAAGACTGCGACAGATTGCCTACGAACGCAATGTCACACTGACTGAAGTCGATCTGCGATGGGGAATCACCGAAGAAGAAGCAAAATCAAGCAAAGTGGTGGAAATATGTTTGGACGAGATACGGAACTCACACCCGTTTTTCATCGGATTATTAGGAGAAAGATACGGTTGGTGTCCATCGAAAGAAACACTCATTGAACACCAGGCCATGCCTGACAGATATGAATGGCTTGCCGCTGACCTCGATCATGGGATGAGTATTACGGAAATTGAAATTCAATATGGCGTACTTCGGTCGCTCGAACCGGTCTATGCCTCGTTCTATATACGGGAAGCAGATGAAAAGACGATGGAAACCGATCCAAGACAGGCGCAGTTAAAAGAAACAGTAAGAAATAACAAAAGATATAACACCTATGATTACTGTTCCCCCGAACAATTGGGCGAACAGGTGGAATCGGAATTCAGGGCATTGCTCGACCACCTTTTCCCCAAAGATAAAGTCGAGGATCCTGCCGTACACGAAAGACAGAAACTACAAGCCTTTCTGGATGACAAATCGGATAATTATATACCCAATAAAGCTTATATCTCCTACCTGGACAAGTTTCTAAACGATACACCCAACCAGCATCTGGTGATTACCGGAGAAAGCGGTATGGGTAAGAGTGCCCTTTTGGCTTATTGGCTTAAAAATATCATCGAAGATGATCGGTGGAATGTGGTAGCACACTTTAGCGCCAACTCATCGCAGAGTTTGGACACGACGGATATTGCGAAGCATATAACCACCCAGATAGACTCTCTATACGGGCTTGAGCAGATGGAGGAAAACGACCGACAAATCGAACACAATGCTACCGATACAGATAATATAGATTACCAGAAACTAGCCTTGAGGGCCCAACTAATTGCCGGACAAAAACCTTTACTAATCGTTTTGGACGGCGCCAATCAACTTTCGGACCGGAATCATAGAACAAAACTATTAAACTGGTTGCCTGACTTCCCGGACAATGTAAAAATAATCTTTTCAACTATCGAGGAAGATAAAACCATGCAGGTATTCAAAAAACGGAAATACCCTGTAATAACAGTCTACCCCTTACTGCTCGACCAACGCAAGGAACTGATTGTAGACTTTTTCGATCGTTATCGCAAGCGGCTGTCCGAACAACAACTGACCATGATACTCAAAGGCAGTGACATAACAGACAACACCATGGTACTGATGTCATTACTTGAGGAAATCAGATGTTTCGGAAATTTCGACAGCCTGACCAGCTTCATCAGCCAAATGACTAACCTGCCAGACATCAACTCGTTTTTTGACAGACTATTACAGCGCAAAGAGCAAATATACGACACACCACTTTACCCCTCGCTAACATCAGACTTGCTATCACTGATAGCATTATCCAAAGATGGATTATCTGAAACAGAACTAATTGCAATTAGCAACATCCCGTCGCTCTACTGGTCTCAATTCTATTGTGCAAACACGGCCCACCTAATGATTAGGGACGGACGAGTGGTTTTTGCACACGACATGATACGACAGGCTATTGAACAGAAATACCTTAACAGCGAAAGAAAAGTACAATTAAGACAGAACATAATAGACTATTTCAATCGCGAAGAAAACAATAACTTCCGCAAGATGGAGGAACTCCCCTATCAACTTTATCACGCCGAAAAATGGGACGAGCTCCACGAATGTATTTCAACACTCGGTTATATGAGCCGACAGTTTAGCACCAACAACATTCATGAATTCATACTTTACTGGCGTACACTAAAACAAGCCGATGCTTCAAAATATAAAATTTCACAAGCCTATATTGAACAGATTATGGGAAGTATGGCTGAAAAAGCTGAAATGGCAGTTATGCTACAATGGGCTTATTGGCAGATGTTCCGCAATGACGTTATCCGGCTGACCAACATCTGTATTTCTTATCTGAATGATTTGGATGCAGCCTACGAACTGGTAGAATTCCTAATCCGTATGTGCGACCAGATGGCCGACGGCGATACCAGTGAAGAACGCTGCTCGTTCCACAATCTGGCTGGTATGATCTGTATTCGCAAAAAAGAATACATCCAGGCGTTAAAGGAATATAGGGAAGGATTATCACTTGCAGTCCATGCTTACGGAGAAGACGACCTGAAAATAACATCTTACCTGTGTAATATCGCTGATGTATACCACAGTATCGGCGAATCACAAGATCCGGTTGATAAGAACGCATTGGAAAAAGCGAAGCTGATCCTCGAAAAAGTCCTTAAGATGCGCAAATCCATCCTGCCGGACATGCATGATGATATTGCCGTAGCATACGATAATCTCGCCGGTATATACAGGTTGCTTGGTGAAGAAGAACTTGCTAAGGAATATCGTCTGAAAAGTCAGGACATATATGTCAGTCTCAAAGGTGAGAATGACATTGATGTAGCCATCGCATATCATAATTATGCACTCGAATGCCGCATGGAACAAGATTTTGACCAAGCCAGAGAGTATGCCGAAAAAGCCCTTACGATATATCAGCACATATTAGGAGATGAAAATACGCATACCCAAGAAGAATATCACTCGCTTGCAGAAATTGAGATGTATAGTGGCAACTATCCCAAAGCGACCGAATATATGAGACATGCGATAGATATTTACCAAAAGATTGGAGACCGTGACATGACGCTGGCCGAGCTACTGAACAGCCAGTCCTCCATATATCTTCGGGCCAACCAACCTGATCTGTCTCTCAACACAGCATTGGAGTGCATCAGTCTACTCGAAACATTAAAACAAACAGACTCAAAACTGGCTGCTACCATGTATGACAATCTGGGTAAAGTCTATCTCGTCCTAAATGATGAAAAGCTTTCAGAACATTATTATCTGAAAGGAGCCGAAACCTGGCATAATATGGATAACCTGGAAAAAGAGGCTGCCTCATACTCCTATCTGGCCGCAGCATACAACACTTTCAATCGTTTCGAAGACGCCGCAGTTGCACTCGAAAAATCACTTGCTTTGCTGGAAGAATGCGATAAAAGTCAGGATGAAGCAGCTGCCTATGCGAACAATAATTACGGTGCAATATGTTTCAGACTAGGACACATAGACAAGGCAATCGACCACATTGAAAAAGCCTGGGAGATACGCTCCGCCCTGTTCGGTCCCGACGATCAGATGGCCAGACAGTACAAGGACACAGTTGACCAACTGAAACAGGCAAATGAAAATACAGAAGATTCAGCCAATGACAAACCCAATGAAAAGCAAACAGCCAATGCAAATGCCGAAATCGAAGAATTTGCAACCTACACTGGTATAGATGATCCGGCATTGACCGATACCTTCCGACAAGGGAGAGACGCCTTTCAGACGGGTTATTTTGAAAGAGCTGTCGACATGTTCAATCGTGCCCTTCATCATTGCAACCAAAAGGGGGTTGAAAAAATGTCAGTAGCCCGAAGCCTGATTTATCGCTATCTGGCTTATTCAATGGAAATGAAAAAGGAAGAAGACCAAGCAGAAGAATACTATCGTATGGCAGCCGACATCGCTATCCAAAACGATAATGATGCTGTGGCCGAACGGGTATTCAAAGACATGGCCGAATTCAATTGGAATCGAGGTAATTTCGAGCAGGCAGAAATGAGCTACTGGCATGAAATACGATGCTTGCTAAGTTTGTATGGCTTCTACAACAAGAAAACGATAGCATGTCTGAACAACATAGCGCAGGCCATAACCAAACAAGATGCTGTATACTGGCAAGTCATCCTCCGATGCTTCGAATTTGTTTATGTCCTCTCCAGCGACAACGAAGAATACAAACAGTCACACCAAAGTGCAAGCAATGGAATCGGTACGTCGATTGAACATCTAAAACAAGAAGACGAATCGTTTGATGACCAAAACTACCGAATCGATCTCGAAAGTGCAGTAATTATTCTGATGGATTACACAATCGGCTTAGGCATGTACAATACAGCACATCAACTGTACATCTCTTTTCTTGAAGAAATAGCTGCAAACAGTGGAATAACCGTAGATGGCTATTACCTGATTAGTTTACGAAGAATAACAATGGATGCCGTTTTGGATAATCCGCACAGGGTAATCACGGCGGGACTCAACTTGTTACAGAAGGCTGAATCACAGCCTCCTTCCGACGAAATAAAAAGCCAAATAGAGATAACGATAGCAAATGCCTACTGCGAAACCATGCAATATCATAAAGCCCTACCGCTCTATGAAACCAACCTGACTTACGAACCCAATCTCATCGTACCACTAGCCAAGTGTTACAATGCATTAAGCCACCCGCAAGAGGCTCTTCAGATGCTGGAAAATGCCATAGAGCAAGATCCGTCAATTTCCACATTGCCCGAAATTGACAAAGTTCTCGGTAAGATACTTCTTGACACAGGGCATATCAAGGAAGCTCTGGACGCCTTCAATCGTTACGAAGCTGACAAAACCGATACAGGAATCTCCCCTATGACTATCCACAAAGCTCTCGCACTCTATTTGTCCGGTAGCGAAATGGATGCCACACAGTTGGTACATTCTGCCATGAAACTACTGAAAGATGAGAGCAACGACCTTTTGTACAGGATATCCATCGGCATTGAATTGATTGATTATATGTTTCAAACAGGCAACATCGAACAGGCAGAAAAATTGATCGACCAACTTCACGGACTGTTGGAGGAATTGCCCGACAGTATGCAAGAGCCCTATAATGCCCGCATTGTCGCAATAAGACAAGCCCAAAACTAAGAAAGAATAATAAACAGGTATAAAAATAATAATGTAATATGAATATTCAGGAAATTTTAAATATGCTTGACGAAGACATAGCACGTGCCGAAGAGCAACAACCAGATAACAAGGAGGAGAATATCGATTTTCTGTTGTCCGAATTGGAAGCATCCCGTGAATTGGACGAGGACCGGCTTGCGGAAAAATACCTGGCCATGCACACTATGTATCAATTCCTTACCCGACCAGGTAATCTTATCAAAATACTTGACTGTAAAGATCAGCTTACGCTAGGTGAATGCCTGCCTATGCTCACTTATCTTCCGTGGGTAAAAGACACCGAATTTGAACGGCTCTGTCTGGAAGCATCATTTTGCTCCCTGTATAACCATTTTCAATATGGGAATGAACTGGAAAAAGGTTTTGCAGCCATTGCAACCATAAAATTACTGCTTCATCACTCAGAGCAGCTTTTACCTTGTTTCGAAGAATTCCAACAAATAGCCTACGAAAACGAGCACTTGCATAAACAGATGGACGAAGTGGATTTCCAATATGAATCCCAAATACTACTTTATCAGGTGCAGGCTTCGATGGTACCTTTCGTCCGGCGAGTTTACGAAATGTATCCGATGCTGGAAGAAGAAAGAATAAATGAATTCTGCAATAGAATCGAAGCAACGCTTGCTGATTTAGAATTGTCGCAGGAGAGAATGATGTTTAAAACCCGACTGATTTATAATTTCATGATTGAAGCGGATATCAGGTGCTATGAAGGAATAAATGAAGAAGAGGAATGATACTCATTCGACTACAAATAAATCCCGGCCTTGCGGTTTCATCCTTGAGCCGGGATTTATAAATGAAAGAAGAACCCGATATCCCGTTTCCGGCTTTTCTTACCGCCAGTACTTATTATTTATTCAAATATCCATTTTTCGCAGCCTCCCAACCAATAATTGCAGTCTTTCGAATCTCTCCCCAGTGGTAATTACCCAACTCACCGGAAGAACGAATGACACGATGACATGGAATAAGGAAAGCTACGGGATTCTCACCGACAGCCGTTCCTACAGCCCGGCAAGCCTTCGGGTTATTAATACCTGCGGCTATATCTCCATAAGTAGTCAATCCGGCGACAGGGATTTTCAGTAAAGTTTCCCAGACCTTTAGTTGAAAGTCAGTACCTTTCAAATGCAGCTTTATATCTTTGAGCTTCCTCCAATCCTGCGTGAAAATGGATAAAGCATTTTGCTGCATCTCATCCACAGCCGGAGTAAACGTTGCATTAGGAAACTTCTTCAACAAGGAATGAAATGCCGCATCGTGATCGTCTGCAAACTCCAGACAACAAATACCTTTATTGGTAGATGCAATGAATAGTTCACCAAAAGGACTTTTGGCAAAACTGTAATTGATAGAAAGATTTTCACCACCGTTTTTATACTCGCCCGGTGTCATACCCTCTATATTTACAAACAAATCATACAATCTGCCCGTACCGGAAAGTCCCGTTTCCTGTGCCGTATCAAACAAAGACGCATGAGTCTCATCCAAGATTTTCTTAGCATATTCAATACTGGTATATTGCAAGAACTTCTTAGGACTAACCCCTGCCCACTCCGTAAACATACGTTGGAAATGTGCCGTACTCAACGCCACCTCCCGGGCAATCTCATCCAATCCCGGTTGCCTTTTGAAATTCTCCCTTATATACCCGATTGCCTGTGCAATACGTGCATAATCAAGCGTTTTTTGCCCATTCATAACAGAGGTTTGCCGTTTATTTCCAAATCCAGTAACCGTTTTTTAGCAGGAAGACCACCGGCATACCCCACAAGCGTGTGGTTACTGCCGATAACACGATGACACGGAGCAAAAATAGAAATAGCGTTCGCACCATTAGCAGCGGCAACCGCACGGACAGCCTTCGGCATATCCAGCTGTTTCGCCAATTCTCCATACGATACAGTCGAACCGTATGGAATATCCAGCAACTTATACCATACACTTTTCTGGAAATCCGTACCTACAAAAAGCAAAGGCACTTCAAACCCAGTCCGTTCACCATTGAAATATTCGTCCAACTGCTTAATCGCTTCCTGTATAACCTCGGATGTACTTTCTTCATAACAGGCTTTCAGCACTTTCCGTAACCTCCTGTCTACAATATCCCTATGACTTTCAACTGCCCAGTCACAAAGACAAAGCCGATCCTCAAACGAGCCAAGCATCAAATCGCCACAAGGAGAATGATAACGCTGTATCCGAATGACATTACCAACTATTTCTTTCCTTTTATCTTCCATCTTAACTTATTTTCGGGGATTGATAGCACTGCTTTTGTTTTCCACACCTGCAAAAATACATTTATTGTACTTACAACTGAAAAAGCAATCAATAATATTTTGACTTTCAAATCCATTTTAGTTTCCAATGCCACAAAATTACCACACATATCTCTGATAAACAACCCGAAAATTGCGATTCTTATAAAATCCTTTATTCATCGGAGTTACAAGTGTGAGGGTAAACTACTCCACCTTTACCAAATGATAAAGCGTCCCCTTACGAGATTTACGACAAGGAATATTCAGTTTCTGAAGTACGCGTCCAAACTGTCCCACCTTACTAATAGCCAACTTATCCCGTGTTTTCGTCTGTAAATAGCTCAAAATCTGCATAGCAGTCAGCCATTCGCCTTCCATTTCCTCCTCTACCGGATTAAGATAACAATGAAACAACTGTTCCAACGGACTAGCCTGTTCGAACTCACGGTTGGTCTGTTTCAATATACTTTCATCTTCATCATTCAGCCAATAACGTTCCCCTTTATAAATCGCCTCCATTGCTTGAGCATACAGCTGTTTGTAATTGATGGTAACGTTCGTTTGAATAGGAGCCGTCACCTCGATACAAATGAAACGGCGGCTACCACTGGGATCGGTAAGCAAATCTTTCTGATTGCTGGTTCCGATAAAAGAAGCATAACGCCTCATTTCCCGAATCGTATTACCGTAAGGCTTACGCAAATTCGCAACAGGCTTCTGCAACAAATGCTTCAGGAATCCCTGCTGACTGACATTAATCTGATCGAATTCATCAATATTAATCAGGAAAAAGCGTCCCAGATAACGTTCCGCCTCCTGCTTACTCTTGAAATCAATACTGTCCGTATAGCCGAAACGAAGTTCCGGCGGCAGGATAATGCGACAAAATGTAGACTTGCGATACCCTTGCGAACCGACCAGCAAAGGCGAAGTACTATTACCATGCTGCCGGTCAACTCCCCTCCAATGCGCCACCATACTAAGGAACCAACGGTAAAACAATTCCTGCCAATGCGGATTATCACAAGGAACCAAACCGGCCAATGCACGAATACGATCCTTTCCATCCCAACGCCCTGCCTCATAAAGATATTCTTCGACAGGATTGTACAAAGGAACACATTCCGAATTCAGAAAACGATCCACATCACGGTCCCACGCACTAATTCCCTCTTTCAATGCATTGATTGCAATGCTGTTGCGCACCCGTTTATCCACCGGCTTAAAGCAAAAATGAACGGAGTCACGCTGACGATATTCCAAATCATCCAGCACCGTATTGTAACGGAATTCATAACGGCGTTTCATAAACTCTTCCAACAGAAAAGCCGTCTCTTGCTCTTTGCTGATGCTGCTTTTCTTGCCGAATCCCTTACATTCCTGGTAAAGATTATGGAGTATCGAACGAATCACCTGTTCTTCCTCCTCGCGATAATAATGAATCATCGTCTGCCGTATCGCTTCCTCTTCGGGGATACCCGCCTTGAAACAATGTTCGGCAAGGCGGACCAGCAAAGACTGCAAGTCGTCCCCACGTTTCCAGTTCTCCATTTCCTGAAGTGCCCTGTTCAATGCCGCTTCATAAATCTTCGTGAACGTTTGTGCCGACTCATATCCCGGTTGCAATCGCAATAACGGATTTTTCTCCCCCTGCTTCCGCTGGCGGAAAGTCTCTTCTCCCGGCATCGTAAGCGGCTGTTCCAAACAAAACGGCACTGCATCCGGATTATAATAAGGAGCCTCATCCAACGTCATACGACATTTCTGTGTCAACACAGATTCCTTCAAATCGATATCGAAAGGCAACATAGGCTGATAACATTTCACAGCCAGCCGATAAGCATGAACATGAAACAGTTCCGCCTCCGCCTCTTCAGATGGCAACCCTCCATCGTCCGGCAAGGCAAAACGAACCCATATCTTCACACTACGACCGCTGGAACCACAAAAAGCAGCAAAAGTCTGTGGCAGAAGTGCCGCTTGCCGTTTCACAAATTCCGCTTCCGACCCACCGGCCAACCGGCTCACTTCCAACTGTACCAAACCGTTATACTGCTTCATCTTCCGTTCACCCTCTTTGGTCCGGGTATATTCCACAGCAGAATAAATGTATGGCAACTTATCTATATGTTCGTACCGGGCATACGTACCTTCCAGTAACGGTATAATTTCCCGCAAAGCCGTGATATGCCCCGCTTTGGTTTCCGTTTTCATTTTGTCGAATAATGTGCCTGCCTCACAAATGCTAAGAGTCTCTTTTCCGCTCCCGTTGTCTTGTCTGATTAAAGTAATTTTCATCCTATTTTTGTCTATTTTTTCTACAATTACATCTACCTATTTAATTCCTGTAAAGATACGCTTTTATCTTCCGGAAAGCAAGCATTCTATCTGATAAATACCCGCATTTCACTTGCATTTGCCTTATTATTTATGTATCTTTGCTTAGTAGTTGTCAAGGGCTCACCCATGTGAACAAACAGGCTATCATTTGTAAACAAAAACGTCCACAGACGTAAACAGCTTTGTTCACATGGGTGAGCCCATGCAAAGCATTAGAGCTTAACAGAAGAAACATGAAGCGCTAACGTATTACTACTTAAGAGAATACATAATAAGAACAGTTCATTTAAAACAAATATAAAGCTATGGCAATATTATTCGATTGGTATGAAGACCCGAAGCCTTCAGACAAACAGCAGGGAGAAAACGAAAATACCCTGCATCCGCGCATCAAATACAACGGTTCCACGGGGACGGATGTACTGCGCCGGCGTATTCAGGAACGTTGCTCACTGACGGAAACAGATGTCTCTGCCGTGCTCGACGCTCTTTCGCACATCATGGGACAGGAGTTGGCGGAGGGACGCCAAGTACATCTGGACGGCATCGGCTATTTCCATCCTTGCCTGACCACCACGGAACCTGTGACGATAGGTACCAAACGGAAAGCAACTAAAGTGAAACTGAAAGCTATCCAGTTTCGTGCCGACCAAACATTGAAAAACGAATTTGGCGTACTTAAAGTGAAAAGCCTCAAAGGGGGACTGGATTTCACCCAACTAACGAACGAGGAAATTGACCTGCAACTGACAAAGTACTTCCGGACTCACCCATTTATGCGGAGATATGACTTCCAATATCTTTGCGGAATGGCAAGAAGCACAGCCATGCGACATATCCGGCGTCTGCGCGATGAAGGTAAATTGAAAAATATGGGTGGAGCGATGCAGCCGATTTATGTACCAGAAAGCGGTTATTATGGTAATAATGAGGAAATTAGTGTAAAAACGGAATAAGATTAGTCAACCCAAATCAGGACGAATCAGGGTGAGAGTAAAAAGTTACCCTCACCTACTCTCACCCTTACCCTCACACCTGTAACACCGATGAATAAAGGGATTAAGGCAAAGGGTGAGGGTGTGAGGGTAAAAACGTCACCAACATTTATTTGAAAAAAGTGACGTGAGCTGAAAGAGAGTGTCATAATGAACGATAAGTTATTTGTCATCTTCTTCATTATTCATATATTTTTCGCTAAAAACTCAATATGTAAAATACAAGTTCTTTTAGTTTGCAGATACGGCATTTGTATTATAGATTAACAAGCAAACATGTCCTGAACTATTCTCTCCGATTCACCTCAACAGCATATCAGGTCTGGCTATTTACTTCACCGTCCATTTACTGACTACCCTGCGCAGTTCGGGTGGCGAAACCGGTTTCGTCAAGAAATCATTGCATCCCGCATCGAAAGCCAGTGATTTGTCGTCGGCATAAGCAAATGCCGTAAGCACAACAATGGGAACCTGCGTTCCGGTTTTCCTCAACAGGGTGGTTGTATCTATTCCGCTTATACCCGGCATTTTCATATCCATAAGGATGAGATCGGGAGTTTCGGCATTAAAAAGCTCTATGGCCTCACTGCCGTTGTGCGCCCTCACCAGACGATAGTCTTTCTTGAGCAGTGCCTCAATCAGTAAGTAATTACTATCTATATCTTCGGCTACCAGAATCAGAGGTTTATAATTTCTCGAAACAGTCTTCTTTTGGAGAGTCGCAAGCATATCGTTCTCTGTTACAAGGGTTGAGGCGGATTGGGTGGCAGACGTAAATGGATGTGTAAACCAGAAACATGAGCCCTTTCCCACACAGGATTCTACTCCGATCTTTCCACCCATCCGTTCCACCAGACTCTGGCATATCGACAATCCGAGACCGGCTCCCTGCACAAAAGAGTCCAGTTTCACAAAACGATTAAAAATATCATGACACTGTTCAGTAGGAATACCCTTACCCGTATCTGTCACACAGAAACGTACCTGACCGTTATCATTCAACGTATAGGAAAGGGTAATCGATCCTTTGGTGGTGAATTTCAAAGCGTTGGTCATGAAATTAGAGAGTACCTGCATGATCCGGTTCTTGTCGGCGTCAATCACGATCTGCGGTGAACTTTCGTCAAAACGCAGTTCTACTGCTCCATCATGTTTCTTATGTGAGAAAGTAGCAATCACTTCCCGGCAAAGTTGAGGTACATCCACCCATCCGGTAGTAAGTTCTATCGTGCCGGCCTCAATCTTGGAAATATCCAGAATATCGGAAATTAGATTGAGCAGCAGCTCGTTGTTCTCCTGCACCAGCGACATATATGCTTGACGCAGTTCTATCTCATCTGTTTCGGCAAGCAGACTCGAAAAACCTACGATAGCGTTGAGAGGAGTACGTATTTCGTGACTCATATTGGCAAGGAATGCCGATTTGAGCCTGTCGGATTCTTCGGCTTTCTCTTTCGCCTCAATCAATTCCAGTTCCACTTGCTTGCGGGTAGTGATGTCCGTAGCCAATTCCATGATGGCCCACCGTCCGTCGAGCCAATTAATCGCCATACTCTGGATGGTGTACCAGCGTTCGGTTACAGGATTATAATCTTCCCAGAAATGAACACCTGTGAGTTTACGGTTGGCATCAAGCAATTGCGGTTTCGGGCAATGTGTACATGCTCCACCCAATCCCGCATTCAGCATTTTCCAGCATGTCGCTCTCTCTGGCACGCTTCCGGCTTCTTCCCTGAAAGGTTTGTTTGCAAAAAGCACCTCCAGAGAGTCATAATCGCTAACAAAAATATTAGCATTGATGTTATCCAGTACCTTTTGCATGGTTCGCTGCGATTGTTGCAGGGATATTTCAACCTGCCAGCGTTTGGTTGCGGTAGACACAATCTGCGAAATTTGGCTCATCAGTTCCACATCCTTTTTATCCCATTGTTTCTTCCAGCAAAAATTAAACGAAAGAAAACCGAAATGCACGCCCAACTGCGACAGAGGAAAGACAGCGATGGCTTTCACCCCCTGCACTTCGAGCATTTGAGTTATAAAAGGATCGAGTGAATAGATATCGGACGTGCAGATGATATGATTTTCTTCGAGCATATCGAACCAGGGTTTTCCCGCTTCAATGGTCATACTCCGCAGGTAATCTATGGCAGGCTCAATACCCTCGTTACACCATTCATTGGTACAGCCATACGTAACTCCGTCGAGGTGATTTTCCCATGTGGCCAAACGGTCAACGCCGGTATAACGGCCGATTTCGGCAAGTGCCATATTCATGGCTGTAGGTATGTCCGGTTCCAGTTGCAGAATTTGCAGTACCTTGATAAACAACGCTTGCCGCCGATTGGTTGCTTCCAGATTTTCCTGAATGGCAATCAGGTCCTTAGATTTCTCTTCGACCATTTGCTCGAGCCGAGTACGGTACTGCTCCAGTTCCATACCGACTCCTTGAGGTTCGGAATCAGTAGTTTTCATTTTAAATCAATAAATAGTGAATAGAATAATAGTTTAGTTGTCGGCGAGATACGCCCATATATTCTGCAAATATATAAATTTATTCTATAAACCGGAATATTTCCTATTAAAACTCACTTTCCTCCAAAGGGTTAGTATTCGCAGACTTATGATAGTATTCAGGAAGGAACAACCGATAATCATCTTATTTTTGTTCCCGATATGCCTTTGGAGAAAGCCCTGCAAGTCTTTTAAAAAACTTTCCGAAGAAAGATTGAGACGGAAAATTCAGCTCATCACTGATTTGCTGAATAGTCATATTGGTAGATTTCAACAAGGCTTTGGCTTCGAGCATCACATATTCGTCAATCCATTCTCCGGCTGTCTTTCCACTACTATTCTTGATGGTCTGTGAAAGATATTTAGCACTCAGACAAAGTTTGTCGGCATAAAACTCCAGTTTTCTTTCCTGTTTATGGTGTGTCTGTAGCTGTTTCAGGAAATTCCGCATCAGTATTTCATTCCGGGTTTCCCTGGAATCATCGGTTTGTTTATGGAAGTAATATCCCAGTCCATAGAAAAAAGCAATGGTGAGGTGTCGTACAATCTCCATGCGATTAGGATTATTCGTCGCCTGAATCACACTCTGCACCATCTTGCAATAGGTCAACAAAGCATCCAGCTGTCTAGGAACCAACGATATAACAGGATTATTATGAACGGACAGGAAAGTTGAGAATCGCTCCGGCAGGTGCAGACTGTCATCAAACTTTTCAGACATCAGTATATAGATTGCCTCAAAATCTCCCGAACAATACTCATGCTCTAATATCTGCCCCGGCAAAACGATAGAAATGGCTGGAGATTTGATTTCAAAGGGGATCATGTCAATCCGTCCTCTTGATTCTCCCTGCAAACAAATGCTGCAAATAGTCATATCCATTTTAAAAGGACCGATATGCGGATGGATAGACGCATTCTTATAAATATAATAATCATCATCCAAGAAACTCACATTCTCCATTTCTTTTAGTTTGGAACGCCAGTTCAATGCTAATATGTTCTTCATATCTGTGTTTTTGACAACAAAAATAAGCGTTTATGGCCTATATTCAAAACAGAAAGGAGTTTTCGTCCAATATTCCATCTTAAAGACCTTTTCCCACAGCGACACCTCCCCTACTTTTGCGCAAGTTTTATCAATCAAAAAACATTCAATTAAAAAGACATGAAAAAATTTACTTTTACTGTTCTCTTATTCATCGGTTTAGGCTTATTATCTGCCAGAGCACAACAAACAGAAGTGACCAGACACGCAACAGATACTCATCAGGACAACCCGGACAAAAAACTGACCGTATCCGGTGGAGTCAAACTGGAAGCTAATTATTCCAACTTTCTCCATTCGGGCATCACGGGTGGCAAGAGCAGCCTGCAACCGGGCATCACAAGCGGAGGTTTCATCAATTTAGGTATTATGAAAAACTTCTCCATTCAGGGAGAACTTCTGTTTCACTACAAAGAGTCCGATTTTGAATGGAGCAACACCGAACATGGACAATTTCAGTACTGGGGTATGGAAGTTCCCATCTATGTTATGTATCATTGGCAGATGGAGAAAGGACAGCGTATTCATTTGGGCGTAGGTCCATACACGGAATTCGGCTTGAGTGCGAAATTCAAAAAAGGAGGTACGAGGAATGACCTTTACGAACGGGCTTCACAGGAAGACCTGCCTGCAATAAAAGACTCCAATACCGGATTTGGCGTAATGGCCGGTTATGAGTTTGCATTCGGGCTTCAAGTCAATATCAGCTACAAGGTGAGTGTATCCAACTTACTGGATGCCAACAGCGGTACAGCCCGGTTTCATCCGCAAGCTTTCAGTTTAGGAGTTGCCTATCGTTTCGGCAGATAAGTTATTATTTAAATTCAATCACACCTCATTATAATTATGCAAACAAGATTTTTAATCACAACCGTTTTTATCCTGACCACGACTACCTGTTCGTATGCCCAACCAACCGAAGAAAAGAATTCTCATCTGAAAGAATGGTGGAACAGTCTTATTCATGGCAATATTGACCGCACACACGAAAAGAAACTGGATATGAGTTTCATCGTAGCCCCCTGTTACACACGCGAAGGCAGTTTCGGTGTGGGAGGTGCAGCTACGGCACTTTACCGTCTGGACCGTAACGACTCTATCATGCAGCCATCGGACATATCTCTATCGGGAAGCGCTACCGTGAAAGGTTTCTATGGCATCACCGTAAAAGGAAACAATCATTTTAAGAACAACAAGACCCGCTTGTCATACCGCCTCCAGTTCCTGAACAAGAATCTCGACTTCTGGGGTATCTCTTACGAGGGATGTGCCATGAATCCGATTTCGGCCTCTACCCGCAGGGAAGTGAACTGGTAGTCGGATTATGTGTATAAATTCACCCATGCCTTTCACGTTGGTGCGGCTCTCAACATTAAATATGCAGATATGTCGAAAATGAGCAATCCGGCTTATCTGGATGGACAAAAAGATTCTTATTTCTTTGCCGGTGTGGGAGCTTCCATTCAGTATGACACGAGAGATTTCATACTAAATCCCAAACGTGGTGTCTACCTGATGCTAAGGGAGGTGGTTTACCCGAAAGTAGCCAGCAATTACAACCGTACTTTATTCAGTACGACTGCCATTTTCGATGCATATCAGCGAATATGGCCGGGAGGAGTGCTTGCCATGGACTTGTACGGGCAGTTTAATAATAAAGAAATTCCCTGGACGTTGCGCGAAGAACTCGGAAGCGGGTCTGACCGTATGCGTGGCTATTATGGAGGACGGTATATTGACTGCAACCAAATTACTGCACAATTGGAATTAAGGCAGCATATTTACAGTCGTCTGGGCTGTGTAGCATGGGTAGGCGGAGGAACGGTGTTTCCGTCGTTCAATAAATTGCAGTTCAATCACGTCCTGCCAAACTATGGTTTAGGCTTGAGAGTAGAATTCAAGCATCATGTCAATATACGCATCGATTACGGTTTCGGAAAAGATACTGCCGGATTCGTATTCCAGTTTGCGGAAGCATTTTGAAATCCAACACATTAGATTCTATATATGGAAACAGAAATTTTAATCTTCCGCACTTCAGCCGTTAACGGGCAGGATATAAAGCGCATCAAAAAACTTTTTAAAGGATACTCCCAAATCAACGCATGGAACGTTGATTTGGAAGATTGGGAGAAGATCCTGCGAATAGAATGTCAGGACATGAAAGCCTCCGACGTCATAGATGGTCTCAAAAGCATTAAGATATATGCAGCAGAACTACTATGAATAGGAAGACAGAGGAGTGTCGCCCTGAATTCGGATGATGAGATTCAAATCAGTTTCAATCCTATGATTGAAAGAATCAGAGTTGTCATAAAGAACAGGCGTCCTAAAGTGGCCGGTTCATGGAAGAACAGAATGCCGACCAATACGGTACCTACTGCTCCTATTCCGGTCCAGATAGGATATGCAGTACCGATGGGCAATGTTTGGGTAGCTTTTGCCAGAAGGTACATGCTCAACGTTACAGATATCACAAATCCTGTTCCCCACAAATAAAAGTCAGTGCCCGTTGCTCCTTTTATCTTACCCAGACAAAAGGTGAAGCCGACTTCAAAGAGTCCGGCAATAATCAATATTATCCAATTCATATCTTTCTATTTTAAAATCAGACTGCAAAATTAGGCAGACGGCCGGAGCTTTCACTTTACATTTGATAAGAAATGACTGCATAAGAGTATGAACAATTCCTCTTTCATAATCTAACTTTTTGTATTTTTGCAGAAAATGATTCATGTTATATGGATATACACGAGATTATAAATAAGATATACCCGATACCGGAGGCTTCGATGGATAAATTGACAAAGCATCTGTCTAAAGTGACATATCCCAAAGGGTATCATATACTGGAGGCCGGTAAAACTGAAACGAATATCTTTTTTATCGAGAAAGGGATTGTCAGAGCTTATATTCCTGTGGATGGGAAAGAAGTTACATTCTGGATCGGGAAAGAGGGTTCTGCCATTGTCTCGCTGAAAAGTTATGTGGATAACCAGCAGGGATATGAGTCGATGGAGTTGATGGAAGAGTCGGAGTTGTATTTACTGAAGCGTAAAGACTTACAGGAATTATTCAAGGAAGACATTCATATCGCCAACTGGGGACGTAAGTTTGCCGAATCCGAATTCATGCAAACGGAAGAAAGGCTTATTTCCCTATTATTCACCAATGCGTCCGAACGGTATATGAAGCTGATCCAGAACAATCCGGAGTTATTGCAGAGAATGCCGTTGGAATGTCTTGCTTCTTATCTGGGAATAACTCCGGTAAGTTTGAGCCGTATCAGGGCAAAGCTGAAACGGATGCTCTGAAAAAGCTGATTAAAAAAGATGCACTGTTTGCCTTTTAAAACAACTACATTTACGAAGATATGAAAATTGGTATTGCACAAATAAAGCCTCTAAAAGGGGATATTGAAAGAAATCTGGATAAACATCTGAAGTTCATAAACAATGCCCTAGAAAAGCAACCGGACTTATTGATGTTTCCGGAACTGTCTCTGACGGGTTATGAGCCTGAACTGGCCAGAAGTTTAGCCATACATTCCGATGACAGCCGCCTGACTCCTTTGCAAGAGATTAGCAACCAATATAATATCATTCTATGTGTCGGAGCTCCCACCATAAATAATGATGATTTATTTATCAGTATGATTATCTTTCATCCCTACAAGGAAAGAGTCACTTACTCAAAGCAGTACTTATACCCCTCCGAAGAAGGTATATTTACAGCCGGACATACTCCCTGCATCATTCCCTACGATGAAAAGAACAGGATTGCACCCGCTATATGCTACGAGTTATCCAACAGCGAGCATGCAGGCTATGCACGCCAAATGAATGCAACAGCCTACATGGCAAGTGTTCTAAACTCCATCAATGGGGTGGATGCCGATATAGAAAAACTTTCAAGAATAGCCTCCACCAATGGGATGACGACTTTCATGTCGAATTATATCGGAGAATCAGGAGGATATGAATGTGCCGGAAAATCATCTGTCTGGAATTCGAAAGGAGAATTAATGGCACAGTTGGACGATAGAACGGAAGGTATCTTATTCTACGATTCCAAGACAGAAGCTATTGACATGATAAAGGTAGAAGAGCAGTATTAATTAGTGTTCTTCATTCCTCGCCGAATCATATAGCGGATGCTCGACATACTGGGGAAAGAAAAACTGAACTTACGTAGTTTTACTTTCTTCTCGAACAACAGAGCAACCAACAGAATAAGGGAGGCTATGATTAAATAGCCATACATTTCTCTGATGGACAACATGGAGACTTGCCTCGTGATTCGTTCTTGCAGTCCTATCAGTGAATATTCAGAAGTCTGTATTTTCAATGCATCTACTTCCGATGAGAGAAGCATTGTATTCTTACGTGTGAAATAGAGCATCAGATTGTCGATAACGGACATTCCCAATGGCGTTCCCAGCGACATACGCATGAATCCGATAATGCATAAAGACTGAAAATTATGCATGAACGGAACTACATAGGAAATATAAAGAGTCAGGATAATATATAGCCATAACAGCCCGAATCCACGAATCAATGACGGAAAATAAAAACGTTCGATGTTACATTCGGGATTGATGTAGAAATACATCAGTAGCAGATAGAGAATGAACAGACCATATCCGCCGATAATAAACGGGCGAAGCCCTTTCCGGTTCCTGAAATAGTAATAACAGATAACGGCACTCAAGCACATTCCCGCCAGCGAATAGTAATTGAGATATGCTATATTCTGTTGGTCAAAATGAAGAATGCCTGCCATATAAGGATTCTGCAACAATCCCGGTGCAGCTTGCAGGATATAGATAACGCCAAACAGTAACAGGATTTTCCACAAATTCGGATAACGCCATGCCGTCGGACTGATATAAGGACGTTTAACGGTCTTTATATTGAGATATTGAAGTCCTCCGGCTATCACCAGCACAACCAAAGCTATCCGTATTTGAGAAGATGCCAGCCATTCATAATATTTCCCATAAGTAATGAAAAACAGGATCAATGACAGAATAATACTCCATAATACGAACCCATTCCAATCAATACCATATAGCGGTATCCGCTTACCCTCCCGGTAATGACGGATGAGGAAAGCTACCACCAAGAAAGTAAAAAACAGCAATAGGATGATAAGATAATGCAGATAGTGCAAGGAATAAGCGTGAATAATATCAGCAACAATCGGTGAAAAGAGTTGCGAACTTCCCTGTACAGTTAGAAAAACAACAGAATAGAATACCGCATAATTGCGGGTAGGCGTAAGAATCAGTTGGATGCAGACCATCGCTTCGAAAACAGCCAGCATCCTGAAAAAGCCGGCTATGAAGTTTATGATACAGAGTATCCAGACATTAGCCGTCTCCAATATCGCTACATGACAGCAGATGATGACCACCGTAGAGACAAGCAATATGGAACGGGTGGTAAATCTGAAGCGTAGCCGGAAAAGCATCGGAAAGCTGACATTCATCCCAATGAAAGCCATATACCCGATCATGATTGTATCTTCCTGCAACAGGGACAACCCATTGACCTGATAACTCATCGAAGCCATGTGGGCAGCACCCGACAACAGATAAATCAATGAGATAACAATCATTATCCAGAAACGGACAGGATCGGGAACGAAATTTCTAAAACAACGGATGCGATGTCCGGTCATTGCTTTCATGAATTAATAGTGTATCAGACATTCTACATTCATTCCGGCTCTCAACCGTTTCAGACATTCCTGCGAGGTTTGTGCATCAAACTCGATGCGCACAGGTATTCGTTGCTCCACTTTCACGAAATTTCCGGTAGCATTATCCTGCGGAATCAGTGAAAACGCCGCTCCTGTCGCATCGGACAGAGATTGCACTATCCCCATAAAACTTTCGCCGGGGTAGGCATCTGCTTTAATCTCCACTTTCTGCCCCTCGCGGATATGCGCAATCTGCGATTCCCGGAAATTTGCCGTAATCCATTTCTCCCGGCTATCGACAATATCAACCAATGTCTGCCCGTTCTGAACAAGTTGGCCTACCTGAATATTTTTCCTGCCTATCACTCCGTCGCAAGGTGCGATAACTACCGTATAAGAGAGATGCAACGATGCCGTCTCTCTTTTCAACTCCGCCAGTCGGATTTGCGCCTCTACCTGTTTGAGTTTCTGTTCCTGTTGTTTCTTCTTCAATATGACATTTTTCTGTCCTTTGAGTAATGTCTCATATTGGGTCTTTTTCACATCGTAATCGGTACGGGCATGGTCGAACAGTTCGCGTGTGACGGCCTCTTTTTCCAAGAGTCTCTGATATCTTGAATAGGTGGTAAAGGAATTCTCTTTTTCAATCTTCGCTTTCTCAATATTCGATTCGGCAACGTTGATGTCATTCACAGCCGACATGAGTGCCAACTCTATTTCTGTCTGTTCGGTCAGTGCTTGCTGGTATTGCACCTCGGCCTCGCTTAATTGCAGTCTGTATTGCTCATCCTCAATGATAATCAAGGTATCGCCTTTGCATACCGGTTGATACTCATTGAACGTGATTTCTCTGATATATCCCTGAATACGATTGTTCACAGGGACTACCAACTGTTTAACCTGTGCATTCTCCGTAAATTCCACATTTCCCCAATGAAGCATGCGGAATGCGGTATAATATCCTATTCCAACAAGCAGGATGACTGTGAAGACTCGTACCAAGCGGTTTATTTTCTTTTTTCTTAAATGTGCTTTTTCCATTATCGGTGAACGTTTATTCATGTATCAATCGTTTGTTTATCACAGTGTTCCGGCTATCTTTCTAAGCATATAGTAATAACGGTATGTTTCAATCTGCATATTCAGATATTCAATATCGGCAGATAATAACTCATTTCCGGCATCCATCATTTCTGTTACAATAGCCATTCCGTTGGAATAGCGTTCGTATACCACTTCATACAATTCGGAGGCCAGTATCTTGTAATCACGGCGAATAGCCAGTTCATCAAGTGCTTCTTCCAGTTTAGTACGGGCGGTATACAGTTCCGTATCCAGTTGATCCTGTATCAGTTCCGTCTGTTCCTTGTACATCCGCTTTCCTGTGCCCGCAGATTCATGACAGAAGATGAAATAAGAATGAAAAAACAGAGAAATCTTATCATAAACTTATCCTTTGTTATTTGGCGCACAAAGGTAGCGGCATTCCATCGTATCGTTAGAGTTCAATATTTGCCAAAAATGGTTTTAAATGAAGATTTACTATCTTTGTACTCTGAAATATACGGATATGAAAAAGAACTTATTAAATATACAGAAGTTATTGGGCGAAAAGGAACTGGAGGAGCTCCGTACTTATTCGCTCACTGTCTGGCATCCCAGCCCTACGAACGGATATACCGAATATGATAATATAGCAATCAATAATAACTCATATATCTACTTGCTGGTGGAACAGGGAGAGGCACAGGTGATGATTAACTATAAGCCTTATCATCTGGTGAAAAATAGTTTTATCGTTATATCTCCTATTCATGTTCTCCAGTTAGTCACCGTCGGAGAGAACTTCTGCATGACTGTCTTATTGGTCCGGAAGTCCATCCTGGAAGTAACTCCCTCCATGGAGAAAGTTTTCAAGCAATTGAACCGCAGTCTGAAACTGTATATCAATCCTGTCCTGCATCTGAATGATGATGAAAGCAGAGTTTTGCACCACAATATCGAGCATATCCAAAAACGAATCGGGCAAAAAGAACATCATCTGCAAACTGAAACCATTCAGAATGCCTTTATCGCCTTTTTGCTCGATTGGATACACATCGGTGACTGCCACTTTGCATTAACTCCCTCTTCAGTTGACTTGAATCGTTCGGAGCAGATTCTTCAGTCTTTCGTGAAATTATTAAAGACACATTATAAGAAGGAACACGAAACTGCTTTCTATGCCAGTCGGCTATCGCTCACCTCCCACCACCTGAACTGGGTCATCAAACGATTGACCGGACATACCGTTTCCGAACTTATATACGATCTGCTTTATTGCGAAGCCTGTATCCTGCTCAATCAGAGTAACCATTCCATAGAAGAGATTACCGACGAATTGCATTTTTCAGATGCCTCGGCTTTTTGTAAGTTCTTCAAGAGACGCACAAGCATCACTCCACTGCAATATCGGAAAGGACTTTAAAAGAGACCCGTATGATACTCATTCTTTCGAATGAATGCCATACGGTTAAGTCTCTCCTATTTATTTTCAAAGCCTGTGGCTGTTATGAACCTGCTGTTTGAGGTTTTCGCTCCTGCCCCCGACACAGACATCAATGTCATTGTACCGGTTTCACTATTCGAATCAGGTACAAAAGATACGATTTTATCTCCCGATGCCGTTATTTTCAACCAGAATTCATTTCCGGACGATGAACTTCCGGCCGGAGACACTTCTGCTATACCGGTATGTGTATTATTGAACAGTGTTATTCTACTGGTACATTTAAAATAAACCCAAAGCGGATTCTTTTCAGATGCAGCTCCGCCAGGAATATAAAAATGAAGTTGAGTATTCATCCCATCACGTCCGCTTAATGAAACCGGGGTCGCATAATATTCAGAATATAATACGGGACGATTCGAATAACCACTTATTCTGCTTCCAAAAATATGAGTCTGGAATATATTCACCTCTGCATAATAATCATTGAACGTGGAAGAAGACATTTTTACATTTTCAATCCCTCCCAAAATCATATCTTCTTTCAAAACAAAACTTGCCGTATGCGTTCCCACAGACGATATTGGCATTCGGTATTCGTTGGTCTTTCCGGTCGTCTCGATACCGCTTCCCAAAGCTGGCAAGAGATATTGAGTAGTAAAATAGACATAAGCTCCGGGGGCAGCGTAAATATCACCCGCCTCATTGAACGAAAAATTAAAATTGATCCGGCTACCACTTGTATTTCCCGTCACATCAACGAGAACATTTTTAAACTCACCCATAGCAGTCATTCTTCTAATAGTGTACGAGGTAAAACGATCACCGTCTATACGCACATACTCGCTACTCTCAATCTGTTTTACTTTAAATGAAATCTTTTGATTATCTGTCGTATTCGTTTCGTAAACATAGAGTCCGAGCTCTTCGTCCCACTCGCATTTCACCCCGGTTGTCGTTGAAACATATTCCAGATAATCAGTGTGTATGCGTATTCTATATGGTAACGTTTGATCCGATACCACAGGAATATCAAATGTCAGATCTACCGGCTGGTCTTTGAGCTTCAATACCGGATTCGGATTGAACTTGATATTATTCAAAGGCGGAATATTGACAGAACGAAGTTGCATCGGCACATTATTAAAATATTCCGAAGCAAGAATCATTTCTTCATTGGAAGAGGGGGTGGAGCTGACAAGGTATATGGTATGCGTATGAGGTCTGTCATTCGCATCATTACCCAAATACGGCGCCATATAAACATAACGGAAGGTACCGTTGGGTAATGGATCTACCGAAAGAGGATTAACTCCCATTTTGGTGGGATCGGGTGACAGTTTTTTAGAATATACATAGACCGGCAAAGGGAATATGTCTGGAGAAATATCGGGCGGAAAACAAAAGGTTATGGTAACAGGCTGCCCCACTTGATTGGCCACTACACAGTTTGTCGGACTATTACCGTCATTGGGGGTAGTCGATACTTTAAGAAAGTCCATCGGTTTCCTCAGGCGAACAGTAATCTTGCGGGATAACTCACCAGGAGGCAATGCTGATATAATAAACGTAGCCTGGTAAATGTTATTATTGGTCGGGATATCCGCTGTCCGGGCCGATATCACACCATTCACGTTAGTAAATACTCCTCCGTTCACAACTTTCATCGCTTCATCCTGCACTAGTGTAACTGTCACTTTGCTATTATCGACCACACCAGTCTTGATGTCATAGTAAGAGTACTTTATCTGAAAATCCTGATTTGAATTCACAAACAAATAGGCAGCTTTCTCTATTTGAAGCACATGAGTCCCATCGGATATAGTTGTATATTCAGCAACCAGGACAGCCGCATTGATATTATTCAACGCCGGATTATCAACCGCCTCCTGCAACGTTGAATATCCTTCCATTGCAACATCGTTTATCTGCATGATATAGTGATAGTTCCGTTCAATATCCAGTAGTTCCGTCGCCGTGCGACTGCCTACAAAGTCTATTTTATAATAGGACGGACGTGTGGCATTGGCCGGTTCCGAAGTATTTTGAAAATAGGCTTTTATAATCATATATGTTTGATTACGCGCTGTAGAGTTTTTCCGTTCATAGATATATTTAGCTTCGGACTGATTGCCTCCGGAACCGTTCTGTGCACTTACGAATTCACTTTCATCGTCAGAAACAGGAATAATAGTACCATCCAATGCCTCTGTTATGGCACCTTTTGTAAAACGCCGGGATGAAGCCGAGTAGGGTGCAACGGTTCCCCGGTCCACATAACCGCCTATTGCAAAGGAGACATCAGTCAGATAACTGCTAGTTACACGCTCATTGGTCAGATTCTTTACAGTAACCTTTGCTATATTTCTCAACAGACTCACGTCATCTGTCAGCGTTATAGTGGTATTCTTCGTTCCAACGATTCCACCAGGCAACTCAACCCGTTGCCAATAAGCTACCGTGCCATCTGTTACGGTAAGTTTGTTCATCACTTCGGCCTCGCCTTTCCCCACATTCGCCGCATCTGAAAATAGAGCCCAGTCATAATTAGCTACGAAGTGAAGAATGAGCAGTTCTCCCTCTTTGGTAGTAGGCATACTTCCGAATTTATAATTTGCAGTTGTTGCCGTACTTGAGACTATTTCCCCTTTATACTTGGAGAGATATAATCCGTTCTTATCAAACACCAATACATACAAAGAGGTTAGCTCATCGGTGATGTTTGCCCTTGTTTTAGCTACTGATGGTGCTGGAATATCCAAACTGACAACAAGTTGCGCATAACTATCATTGAAAGATGTATCGGTATCGAATTGCTGACATCCGGATAATATAAGCGCAGAAAATATAAATATGATAATGCTATTTTTCATTTTTCTTTCCTATTAATCTCTCCATAAATCGCGAATACAACGCACTGAATGATTTTTTAAGGGGTCATTGAGGATAGCGAGAGCATCATCTGATTGTCCCAACATCACTGCATACCCGTATTGTGCTGTCCACCAGCCACTGGCGTTTGTAGATTGAAACAACTCCTTAATCGCACTATTGGGATCGAGCTGCATCCTGCGCACAAGCTTCAACTCGGCAAGTGTCGGCATACGCCACGTTCCGGCAGCATACTGCGACTCCCGATAAGTGGCACATCGTTGTTGTGCTACTTCCCAGGATTTATCAGTTGCTGTAATTCCCCGTTGAGAAGCGATCACAAACTGCGGTGATACAATATTGTTACTCTCCACATCCTGTTGTGTACGGAAGTATGTAATGTCCCAAGGTATGGTCAGTTTTATCGTTTCTCTTCCCTCTATACCCGCCGTAGCACCAAGATGAGACATTGATTGTGTAGGATCACCGACTCTCATGCCTGCATTCTCATCTTCTATATCAAGCGAAGTAACATGTACAGTAAAGAAGTTAAAGTTTTTTTGAGGAGGCGTATCTTTCGGACTGCCATTGGGAGTATTATTTCCCGCATCCTTATTCACTCCGGTCGGGGTGTTATAAGAACCTGCCAACCAAATCGTCTGCCCGTCAAGTAATGCTGAAGCGGCATTTGATGGAATAATCCCTTTATCGTCAGGGTTATTCGCTGTCTGGTTTGAGTACCCGCCATAAGAATATGAGGCAGTTACATATATTTTAGGGTAAATTGTAAGCGTTACGTCGGCAGACAGTCCTGTACCATTTGTGACCGTTGCTTTCATATACAATGGTACGTAGTTTATAGGAACCATTGATTCAAAAGTGAAATAAGTCCTGCTCGCGTCTTTCCATTGCGTCACCTTTGGATATTGCGGATTACCGGCGGTGTAGTCTCTTTGATTAATGCCTCCGTTGGAATCATACTCATTGCTATATACACTGTTAATCGTTATTGTAACCGGTTGTTTGGAGGATCTGAATTCCCAGACATTTGAATGACGGTTGTGAATCTCTACATGAGGGTTGTACACAAATAGAAAATGAAATCCGAGAATCGAAACCTCGACTTCTTTGGTTGTCCAGTCCAGCAATTCAAAATTGGCGGAAAGATCTACTGCATCGGCGGGATCAAGACCACCCAAACGACTCACATTGACTGCAAACTGATAGACATAGTTACGTCTGATCTGCTCTTTATTGGCTTCTACATCTCCCGTTGCACGAATGTATGAGAAAGGGATACGGTAATAGTATGTCCTTACTTCCCCTCCCTCTTGTTTGCGCCAATCTATAGCAATCAGGAGAAATGTCTCACGGTCCGGAGCATTTGCCCAATTAGTAGCATAAGTATAAATAGGATTTTGAGTGTCTATCGAAAAAGAATTGTCCACATCATTATTGGCAATGAGTGTTTTGCTTGCCGATTTATAGTCTTCGTTCCGGGCTGGATACAAATACTCACTACTCAACCGGGTTTTATCCAAGTAATTCACGACCATTACTGTGGCTTTTACAGCCGTATATCCCGTTATTTTGGCACTCGTGATGTCAACAATTACCTTGGCTGCCGCACGTTTCAAACTTATCTTTCCTAAATTAGAATTGGGAGAATTTTCATTGAATATCACGTCTATCTCTTCGCTATCCATCAAGAAGTTGCTCGGAGGAGTCGATGCATTGAACTTCTTTTCATCCATGTTATCCATTGAAAGCAGCTTGATCTCATCCAGTGTTTTTCCTGCCAACATTTCTCTTGACAACTGACAATTAGCCAACATATACATCTTGCAGTTACCGATCCCGTAGAAGGAGGTCATGACACTTTCGGGTACTCGGACCGTAACCCGATTATCCGCAATCGCTACCTGGCTCGCATCAGGATAAAAAAGACAATGACTGCCAGAGACATCGAAAAAGAATATATCAATGCGATGAATCACTTTCTCATTATCAAGCATATCATCTGCTGCGCGCGTAACTCTGGTTGCCTGTGTGGGTGCCGATGAATTGGAAAGGGTAAATGTTATAACGTTTTTTTCCAGAGAATGCTCATCGGACACCGGTTCTTTCACACAGGAACTCAATAGAATTATACACAGTATCATACAAAATAAAGATATGCTTTTCATTGTATTAGTTCGGATTTTGTTTAATAATAAATCTATTTCCCTCTCCTGTTTTACCATCATTTGTTAAGTCTAGTTCTATATTTTCAATTCCATTAAAAACCGTGATATAAAATTCTGTTGTTACATCATTGGCTGAAACAGCAGTACGAGGTCTGATTTTTATTTTGTTGGCAACGCCTTCCGTTGCAACACCCTCGCGTATTCCATTATTGTTTAGGTCAAAATCAAAATCACGAATATTAGTCAGCTGGGCTGTCCATTTGGCTCCGAGAGGAAAGCTGAGCATAAACTCATAGGTGACCGATGTATTGTTTGACACCGAAATCAAATTTTCTGTCTTATTTGTAGCGGCTTCCCATTGTCCCGAAAAAGTGACAGAACCAGTCTCAAAATTACCATTACCGGCATGCTGCCATTTTACAACTTCATATTCCACTATTAAAGGGAAAGTCGATTCTGCCGGTTTGGTTATTGTAGCTGTTATATTATAATGATAATTGCGGGCAAGGCTGTAATCTTGTGCGCTGGTTCCCAAAACCGGCACGATATAGTTAACCTCACGCGCAGTTCTGCCATACTCCGTATAATTGGCAGTAATAACCAATGCTGCAGCATTGTCGGAAGAAGCAGGCGTGGTTAATCTATATTCAGGAACGATGTAATCACTGAATATAGATTTTGCCTCACCATTGGTTGAGAATGCAATCTCTGCACCGTTGAATGGTGTTTTCGAATGTAACATTCCTCCATAAGCACGTCCCGGAAGTAAATAGCTGTCAGCAGGCAGATTTATCAATTCCACTTTCTGAATAGTGAATAGATCAGCTTCAACAACAGTCTGTTTTCTGATAGCAAGAGAGATTTTGGAAGCAACCCTTATCAAGTCCACATTTACAATGGGAGGCGACAACCAATTGGCTCCACCATCTACCGATACCTCTCCCTGTTCAGTATCAGAGGATGATGAGCGGAGTTCAACATCTATCGATTGATACAACACAAGGTCAGTCTCTGTTGTCGGAGTAATCACTTTTATCACATCCAAGTCAGACAGTTTGTTGGCAACAGTTAGAGCGGCTGTCATCGTTGCTGTCTCATTGGCTACGACACAAATTTTATAACTGCCACGCTTCAGGTTACAGATAAAATCCGTTGATTCTGAAATCTGTCCATCAACCAGTTTATTGATTACTACGCTATTGCCAATACCGGTATTGACAACTATCATTCTGACGGATCGGACGGTGACACCATTGATGGTTTCCCCTACAAGAGTTCTGGTATTGACTTTGAAAGTCAGTTCGGCACTTTCCTCCAGCACCCGCACCTGTTCGTTTGTACATCCAACGAACATCAGTAGTAAAGCAAGTACCGTAGGCAAGTTAAAGGCCAGTAGTATACATCTTCTCATAATCAAATAAGAAATTACAATCAATATTCCAAAGTTGGGATTAAATCCACGACCTCCCAATTATGAACAAAAACTCTCATATTCAAGTCTGCCGATATCTCAATCCGAACCGGATGCTCATAGATACGGTCAAAGTCTTCCTGACTCTTATAAATATATTCATTCGTTTCAGGATTTCGTGCCCGCAACAAAATAGCCATTATATCTATAGCCTGTTTCGGGAACAAAGCGCCCGAAACAGGGTCCTCCAGAAATAAATGAACCGGCTTGGAGGAATGCTGTTGCAGATCCATACGCATCAATTTGATGCTAACGTCCATCTTACTCTGGTTTAAATTCATATAATAAGGACGATATCGTAACAATCGCGCATTTTCATCGATTGTATTGTCGGTATGGTAACATCCGTTCCGGGCCGAAACCCAAATATTCGGAGGAGATTGAAAATAGTCAATTCCTGTGACAGAAACGTGAATAAGATTCGTGTTACGGATCAGTTCGACAGTACGTTCTGTGAACAAGCCCGACTTGACTTCCACCTGTTCAAGCTGATAACGGGAAGTTTTTGCCGTTCTTGTTCCTACAGCACCGTAATAAAGATCATCAAATTCGTCAGTAACGGGGAGGATGTCTTCAGGATAATCATAAGCAATGTTGTTATGAAGAGAAATTTTAAAATCACTTAGTGTTGTTCTTCCAATTGCCACATTATCTCCATCACCGGAGATAGTCGTTCCATCCATACATCCCTCACGATACGACTTACTGAACTCCTCATGGCTCCCCGCCCAGGCTATAACCGTATATTTGCCGGGAAGCAGATTCATTCTCATCACATAACTATTAGTTAATATAGCTCCTCTGCCTTCTTCTATCTGTTGCAGTATGCCATCCGAATCAAATAGATACACTCGAACGACTTGTACATGATTATCAAACTTATTTCCTCCGTACTCATGTAAAGTAAACTCAAACTTTAAATGAAGTCCCGAAAAACAGTCATCCAGATTTTCTCTTGTACATCCGGCAAGCAGGCAGAGTACTGCTGCCAGAAAGAATTTCATATTAAATTTTAGTCTCCAATCACTCATCGCTTCATTCTCTGCTGGATTAAATTACAGTTCCGGTGTCAGTGCAACTTCCGTCCACTCTACAATAGTTACTTTTGCATACAGGTCAGCTGCCGTTGCTTCCGGTTCCGAATCAATGTTCGATGGTTTCACCGCTAAATCCAAAGCCACTTTATATATCTTGGCTGCTTCTACGCCCAGATTAGAAAGCAGGGTACCTGATGTTGTTTTAAAGTCTTTCAGAGTGATAAAACCATAATAATTCTCACCCATTGCATTAGCCATTGCAGAACCAGCCGGCAGATTGACCATCACTCTTACAATAACATGAGGTGAAACTGCCTGAGCATATAAGTTATAACAATCTGAAAGTGTGGAGAAATCCAACGGTGTAGTGGTAGCATGAGAAGCGGCAGCATTATACATATTGCTCCAGTCGCCGTCAACTTCGTAAGGATGACCAGTTGCCCAGTTACCGCTACCCCATGACATAAAGTTTCCTGCATTGGTTACTATAGCTCCACCTTTCTGGTCACGTATGTTATTCATATAAATACCTGTGATATCAATCGTTGTTCCTACAGGGAATGCATCGTTCGTATTCAGGTCAGGAGTAGTAACAGCAGTGATTCCACCGGTTGGCAAAGTGGGTTTCATCTCGAAACGAGCAAAGTAAGGAGCCAAACTAGCTTCTACCGTCCAAATCTTGTTTCCGCTCAAATTAGGACCAGGTGCCGGAGTTACGCTTTTATTAATAGAGATAAAGCCATTGGCATCTGTAACGCTCGATCCAATCGTTCCGGTCACCGGATAAAAAGGAATAGCATCAAAAGCCATCTGATAATCATTGATACTTCCACCCAATACCGGCAGGTTGGCTATGGCTACATCAGACTGAAAAGCCCACAACTTCACGTAAGCTGCACGGGAACTGATATTCGGGAATACAATTCGTCCTGCATCTCCCAACACAGCAGTATTATCCATTGCACCTGCTATTTCTTGAGCAGAAAGAGCTTTCGCAGCAATCTTAAAATAAGTAGCATCAAAAACCTCAATAATCATCGATTGTATGGCAGCCGGATCTCCTGTTCCGGGAGTCTGCATCGCACGAGTGAATGTTTCTCTCTCTATCTTCAGAGCAAGAGAAAAAGTGGAAACATTATTGTCTACTACAGAATCGTCCCCCTCGTTAGAGCATGAGAATAATGTTATGGCTGTAAAAGCCATCAAAAAAAGTTTTTTCATTTTCGTTGAATTAATTTGTAATAAAAATAAATATTTAAATAACATCGATGTTTCTTCCCCATATCCTTTCCCTAGTATAACACATCGCAAACTATGTACTTTATTTCTCAATTATATATTGAATTCTATAATCTACCCTTCGCAACCGAGGATAAATATGTTGCATTAAATAGCCATATACCGGCATTTTTGATAATTGCATGTCTTTCATATCCGGAGTCTTATCCGAATCAATAATACGCAGCACCTGCTCTTTTCCCACAAATTCGGATGCTTCAACTAATTGTTTGAACCGGTCCCAATCTTCCGGTATCGAACTTTCTTCTATCAAAAACAAATCAACCCCATGCCGGGTATGAATATGCTTCTTCACGGCTTTCACACGTTCTGTTGCCAATATGGTATTATACTCCCAGCTAGCTTCCGGCGAACAGGAGCCTCGCAACCATATCCCAGTTATGACTGCTCCTTTTTCACTTCTCACCTTTTCAATGCTGTTTTTAATCTTTTCCAGTTCTGCCAAGTTATTACGATAATTCTCTAACAAGACAAAACGTCCCTGTTGAAACTCTACATTGGCAGATCCATGCTCATAGTAATATAAAGGCGGTTCTTCTATTTTCTCTTCAGGTAAAGGAGGCTCTTCCACTGTTACCGCTGCCACCAATTCGAATGTTTGATCCAGAGATTCAGTTAGCAGATATTCCGTGCAACATCCATACAGTAACTGTTCCAACCTGATAGAAGAAAGGTTCATCCATGGCTTGTATGGTATTTCTATGGAATAGTATATATCTTCTTTATTCGGAGCTTTATAGGCATTTTTCATCAGGGGTATTCCGTTGCGCTGTTCCAGAATACGTGTACGCCAAGTTTCAAAAACGATCGGTTCCAATCGCTGTTCATCTTCTCCATTATACAATACAGGTGTTATTATCAATTTATCGTTCTTGGATGGCAGATACACAGAACGGGACGGAATTCTGAAAGCGATGTTTACGCTCTCGCCTTTTTTCTGTACCATTAAATCTTTCACCTCCAACTTCTTGGCTTGTATCGCAAATCCCCATACACTTCCGACACTTATCAGAAGAAATAACATTATCTTTTTCATCGTTCGTTCTATTTAAGGATATATATTAAAGAAATGCCTGCTTTGGTAGGACCCAGATAGTCTTTTGTTTCAGTTCCCACTTTCTCACCGCACGTCCGGCATTCATACTTGTCATATTTCAAACGGGCATATCCCACACCGATATTTAATTCCAGATTCCAATATCTGCCAAGAATAAACTGATAACCATAGGACATTCCTCCGCCAACAGCCCAACCCTGATGGCGATATTCACCTGATTCACGGCCAAACAGTAAAGGCAACTTTACCCCGGAAATATTATATTGTGCTCCCAACAGATGTACACCTAAAAAATGTCCGTTAAACTTCTGACATATCCAGTGGCGATATTCTGCTTCTCCAAGCCAATGGACCAGTTTCTTGTTATCAGTTGTCCTGCCATTGAGATTCCATGGATTATATCCTCCTCCCAATTCAAGGGTTGACTGCTCACCTACTCCTATCTCCACACTTATGTTGGGAGTCAATGTCAGTCCTCCATAAAGCAGATTCGTTTTTACCCCTATCGTCTGCGCTATAGCACCCAAAGAGATTCCTGCCAGACATACGATCAAAATTCCTTTTTTATACATATTGTTACTCTTTAATGAAACACATTTATGCACGTTTTCCGTTGAGTATATTCTCACGAATCTTTGAGGGAGAAGCACCAAACATCGCCTTACAATAGCGATTGAAATGAGATGCATCTGCAAAATGAAAATCCCGGGCTATGGTGGCTAAGCTTTTGTTAGTAGTAGACAATTCATGATAAATATGTTTTGACTTCTGCTTTATCAGCCATTGATAAGGACTCTGGTTAAAATGAGTCTTAAATTTCCGGTTGAATGTACTCAGATTCATACCCGATAAGTCTACAAATTCTTTTACTCCTTTCATCTTCAAATAATTATTCATCACAAAAAGTTCAAACTCATGCGTATAGCGTACTGCAGGAAAGAAAAAGCTGATTAATTCCTCCGGCGAATAATACGCTCTAAATATCATAGACAACTCCAACATTTTCGATTTGTGTAAATAAGGACACGTAATACCATCATCCAAATACATCCTGACCGTTTCCAAGAAATGTGTCAATCTTGATCTGATGGGCAATGGCTGAAAAGTGGAAACAGCATTGAGCCACAAATCCGCACGTTCTCTCAAAGATTTCTCATCACAAGGAGGTAATTCCGGCTTTCCTTTGAGAATGATACTCTTTACATCATCAATAGTTTCCCAAATACAACTCGAGTTCATAGGACAAAGCATTATTTCCCCAGTCTGAAAACGGACATTTACAAATTCATTACAAGAGGCACGCACCTCCCCTGATAATATGAAAATAAGGGTATAATTATCTTCCATCGTGAAAATACGCTTCTCATCCTTCTTCGTTTCAACATATCTAAAAATACGCGGAGCTATCTCTGTACAACTCTTACAACTACTATGCTTACAAAAAAAAAGTTCAGGTTTCATTATTCAATCCAATATTTAAACTAAAATTCTCCTTCTTCCAAAGATGCTTTCAATACAGGTAATACTTCCAATATCCAAAGATCTCTAGGCTCCTTTACTAAATAAATCCAATCTTCATCATTCTTACTTCGGGCTATCACTCCAATTCCTACCAATCTGTCTACAACGAGAAGAAACATGGGGTGGGCAAACCCATATTTCTCTGACAATTCAGTAAGAGAACATCCTTTCTCGTTGTATACATCAGCCAATTCTATAAGAATTATCAATCCATAAAAAACTCTTGATTTCACATCCTTCAGGTCTTTTCTCTCGGTCAACATATCATCTTTTTATTTATTATATTACGCAAAAACCAGGCCTACACCACACTGTCTGATGATGTTTCAAATTCATGTCGCAAAATTACGGCATCCCAAAATATCTGTAAAAAAATGGCTGTGGTATAAAAAATGCAGAATGTTGAATAAAACTGTAGTTTGTAACACGTTTGTATTATGGCGTTCTTCTTTTGCGTACAGTAGATGGAGAAGCACCAAACATTGCCTTGCAATAACGGTTAAAATGAGATGCGTCGGAAAAGTCATATTCCCGGGCAATAGCAGCAAAAGTTTTATTGGTGGCAGACAAATCATGATAAATATGCTTTGACTTTTGCTGGATAAGCCATTGATAGGGACTTTGTTTAAAATGGGATTTAAATTTCCGATTAAAAGTACTTAGGTTCATTCCTGATAAATCGACAAATTCCTGCACACCTTTTACTTTCAGATAGTTATTCATTATAAAAGACTCAAACGCATGCGTACGGCGTACGGTAGGAAAAAAGAAAGGCACTAACTCTTCCGCAGGATAATAAGCTCTGAATATCATCGACAATTCCTTCTGCTTGGCTATATACATATAAGGACAAACAACTCCATCGTCGAGGTATTGCTTCACTGACTCCAGAAATTCCATCAATCTTGCTTTAATAATTAAAGTACGAAAAGCGGGAATAGCATCATGCCATGAATGGGTAGGTCTCTCCAATGATTTCCTGTCACAGGGAACATGGTCATCTCCTCCTCTGAAAACGATGCATGAGGTATCGGAAAGGGTCTTCCATGAGCATTTTGAATTCATAGGCCAAAGACTAATCTCACCTGAATGTAACGGAACATCAATAAATTCATTACACGAAACCAATACTTTCCCCGATATAAGAAATACAAGTGTATAAACCTCCACTGATTCAAAGGTATAAACTTCACCTTTTTTAGTTTCAAGGTTCTCGAATGCAGGTCGAGCAGTCTCAAGACAAGACTTGCAATCACGATGTTTACAATAGTACAATTCAGGCTTCATACTTCATTCTCATTACACTTCCCATAAATAGGAGAGTTCTAATAAATAAACAAAACAGGAAGAAAAAAAGATTGAGATAGGAGCATATTTTTATTCAAAAACAAACTGAAAATGATATATTTGCCATTTGAAAAAGAACAAAGAGAGAAATCATGAATATAGAGGAGTATAGAGACTATTGTCTGTCTGTTAAAGGAGCAACAGAATGTATGCCGTTTGGTGAAAATATTCTGGTTTTTAAGGTCATGGATAAAATGTTCACTTTTGCTACATTACGACCAAAGAACGGAAATTTCTGGGCAGATATGAAATGTGCTCCTGACAAGGCAGAGGAATTAATAGAACAGTATGGAGATATCTTTTGGGGACCATTTTCTGATAAGAAACATTGGATAACCGTATATTTAGAGGGAGATGTACCCGACAAACTTATCAAAGAGCTGATTAGCCATTCGGTAGAAGAAGTCATAAAAAAGTTGCCCAAGAAAAAACAGGAAGAATATAGAACCATGCTTTAAAATGGAGAAACAAAAAATATAGAAGTTCAAGTCAATTAAATGAATAATGATAAATATACGAGAAGCCCAAGTTTCAGATTTCGAATCAATCCATGCTTTATTCAAAGAATTTGCAGAATTTGAGAAATTACCCGAGAAAATGACAAATACAGTGGATAGAATGATAGCTGAGAAAGACTTTTTCAACTGTTTTATCGCTGAAACATCTGATAACAAAATTATTGGGTATGTCACCTATTTCTTTTGTTATTATACCTGGACGGGCAAAGCATTATATATGGACGATTTATATGTAGAGCCTGACTTCAGAGGGCAAGGGGTAGGTTCTATGTTAATACATCAGATTATAGAATATGCGAAAGATACAGGATGCCATAAACTTCGTTGGCAAGTATCAGAATGGAATAAACCCGCCATTGATTTTTATCAAAAACTGGGTGCTGAAATCAATCACGTAGATCAGAATTGCGATTTAGTATTCTAAAAATTTTTATCCGGTTCTACTGTCATTGCCGGACGTAGAACCGGATAAAAATTTCCCCCTTACTAAAAACGTATATCCCAAATACCACAAGTTTTTTCAAGCTCTACCAACGAGACAGCATATCCTTTCATTGTTTCAAGATATTCTTGCTGCACTTCATTATAGGTACGTTGGGCGACTAATACATCCAAAATGTTGGTTTCACCACGTTTGTATTTATATACCATCCCATCCATTACTTTCTGAGCATCTCCAAGCATTCCCGACTTAAATTGAACCACTTTCTTTTTCTCAGCTTCATAATTGAACCATGCCTGCATAATCTCTGCCTGTATTTGTTGCTCTATATCTTTCTCCTGAATTTCGGACTGGGAAATACGAAATTTAGCAGCCTTAACGGTCCCTTTATTGATATTCGAAAAGGCTAAAGGAATAGACACTCCTACCGTAGCAGAACGAGCCGATGGAAAAAAACGATTCCAGTCTTTTTCATAAGAAACGGACAGACCAATATCCGGGCGACGTTCTGCCCTCGTCAGTTTATATGCACGGGAAGTAATTTCCGTGTTTTTTTGAGCCGTAAACAAATCTATGCGATTATCCAGACCTGCTTTAATCAACTCCGAAAGATAAAACTCACGGTTTAATTCATCCCAATTACCCAACGGAATATAAAGAGTGTCCGCAGCCATTCCCATCTGTCTATTCAGCACGACCAATGCCGACTGATAGGCAGCTTCCTGACTATAAACCGCATTGAGCAAAGTGACAGCTTCCAACTTTGATTGCCGGGCATCATTCTCTGTAATCTCTCCCGCTACATAACGTAAACTATCTGATTGACTCAATTGCAACATATACTGGTAAGAACTTTGCTGTACTTCAAGCAACTCTCTTTGAAGAATTGCCTCCAAAAAAAGACTGGCAGCTTCAGCCCTCAAATTCTGAAATGACTGTTCCAGGATTAGTTTTTCAAGCTCCATCTGACTACGTGCCAACTTTATCCGTGCCCCTCGTTTGTTTCCTAATTCCAGTGAATAGGAAAGCCCTAATGAAAAAGTCTCATGACCGGCTTCAAATCCCACTTCCGGATCAGGAAACACTTTTTGAGCAATCATCTCCGCATCAGCTATACTCACATTCAATTTCTCTGCCAGATAGTTTAGATTACCTTCCCCTACCCGTTTCAGATACTCATCGAGAGAGATACTCTGATAGAGAGTCCTGTCTGGAATTTGCGCCACTGCATGAACAGATATTGCTTCCACAAGCAATAAAAGGAGCAAGATATTAAAGTGTATATTCCTTCTCATCATTCTTCTTTTTATTTAAAACGTTATTCTCAATCAGATAGTAAAAAACCGGAAGCACAAACATAGAAATGAGTGCTGAGAACATCAATCCATACACAATAACCGTTGCCAGAGGACGTTGCACATCACTGCCGATCCCGGTTGCCAGAGAAGCGGGAAACAGTCCGAGTACCGTAGTGACCGAGGTCATCAGGATAGGACGGAACCGTTGACGTGCCCCTTCGATAACAGACTTCCGAAGTTCCATTCCTCCTTTACGCAAGTTGTTTATCTGAGATACCATGATAATTCCGTTTTGAATGGAAAGTCCGAACATGGCAATAAAGCCCACGGCAGACGATACATTCAATGTCATACCGCGTACATTGAGCGCAAGCATTCCGCCAAAGAGCGCCAACGGCACGATGGACAATACCAGACCGGCTTGCCGGAATTTCCCAAACGTAGCATAAAGCAAAATAAACATACACATCAACGTCAACGGAAGAATGACAGAAAGACGGGTATAGGCCCTGTGTTGGTTTTCGAAAGCCCCTCCCCATTTGACTGTATATTTGCTTTTATCATAGTCCACTTTCGCATCAATCACATTCTGCGCTTCTTTTAAGAAAGAGGCCAGATCGCGTCCACGCAGATTCAACTTAACCGTCAAGTGACGTCTGTTCATTTCACGAGTGATTGTACTTTCTCCGACACTCAATTTCACTTCGGCTACCTGCGAAAGGGGGATTTTAGCTCCGGTAGAAGAGGTCAGCATCAATCCGGCTATCTTTTCGGGTGTATCCCGCATTTCTTCTTTATATTTACAGGTAATGTCATATTGACGGTCTCCCTGATAAAGCTGCGCAATAGCTTTCCCTCCAATTGCTACCTCTATCAAATCAGCTACATCAGACACGTTCAGCCCATATCGGGCAATCGCATCCCGATTCATAATGATTTGCAGTTGAGGTAATGGAGGTTCCTGGTCAATATCCAGATCAACGGCACCTTTCACCGTTCCCAGCGCCCGGGTGATTTCTTCCGCAATACGACGTGTTTCCCGAAAATCCTCACCATACACCTTTACAACCAATTCACTATGCGCACCGGCTATTTTATCCATCACCCCGTCTATCATCGGTTGGCTGAATCCCACCCTAAAACCGGGCAGTGTCTTATATTCTTCTTCCAGCTCATGAATCAAATCTTGCTTGGTCTTTCCGTTCGGCCATTCATCATAAGGCTTTATCCCGATAGATACCTCAAAATGCGAAGGAGTGAACGGATCTGTACCATCGTCATTTCTCCCTGCCTGAACCATGATATAAGTTACTTCGGGATACTTCATCGTACGGGAACGAAGTGTATCGGACATCTCTCTCGATTTCTCAACAGAAATGCCGGGAGGAAGATTCACCTGCAACCAGATCGAGCCCTCATCCAATTCAGGAAGGAAATCTTTCCCTACAACACCACTTAACACAATACCTGCAATCAGAATCAAACATGAAAAGAGTATGGTCTTTATTGGTTTTTCTATAAGTTTCACTATTGCACCAGTATATTTCTCCTTCAATTTTTCCAGCCATTTATTCTTATAGACCTTGCGCGGCTTACGGTAAATAGCATAAGCCAGTCCCGGAATCAGCAGAAGAGCAACTAAAAGTGCTCCGATCATTGCATAACTCATCGTAAATGCCATGGGAGTGAACAGTTTACGTTCCACACGCTCGAAAGCGAATAATGGCAAGTAGGCTGTAATAATGACTATAGTGGAGAAAAGAATCGGGCGTCCTACTTCTTTGGCTCGTTGTGCGATACTTTTTTCTTCGATGTACTGTTCGGGATAATCCTCACGTTTCTTGAGAATAGTTTCCAGCATAACAATGGCACCATCTACAATGATTCCAAAATCTATGGCTCCGAGTGACAGAAGATTGGCAGGGATATCCGTAAGATGCATCAGGATAAAAGCGATAAGCAAAGATGCCGGAATGGTGATTGAAACCAGTAATGCTCCACGCCAGTTGCCCAAAAACAGAACAAGTACAATAACAACCAATGCCATACCCATTAAGAGCGTATGGGAAACAGTATCCAAAGTAGTGTCCACCAGGCTGGTACGATCCAGAAAAGTATGTATACGCACCCCCTCCGGCAAAATCTCATGATTCAATTCATCCACTGCCGCATGAATGCCATCCAATACCTTAGACGGATTTTCATGTTTCAGAAGAAGCACAATCCCTTCCAAACTTTCCGAATAATCACGGGTACGATCGGTATATCCCAACACACCTTTCCTCTCCAGATTACCGTATTTCAAAGAACCGATATCATTTAAAAAGACAGGAACCCCGGAAGTTGTAGTGACTACAATATGCCCCAAATCGTCCAGATTCTCTATCAATCCTATACCACGTACCACATACCCCAGATCTCCTCTATTCAATATGCTGCCTCCCACACTGGCATTATTATTTTCAATAGCCTCAATAACCTGACTAAGGGATAAGTGATATTGTTCCAGTTTATAAGGATCTATTTCTACTTGAAACTGGGTGGTGATACCTCCGAAATTTGTTACATCCGCCACTCCTGAAACTTCTTTGATACGGGGAATAACCACCCAATTCTGGAGGTCGGTCAGTTCACGAAGTGAATGTTGGTCACTTTCTATAATGTAACGGTAAACCTCTCCCACAGGTGATGTCAACGGATCGAGTCCGGGGGCTGCCCCATAAGGTAGTTCTACTTCATTCAATCTTTCCTGTACCCGTTGACGGCTCCAGTAATCTTCTGTCCCATCCTTGAATACAATCGTAATCATAGAGAGTCCGAACGTACTTTTGCTACGCATAACATGCATGCCAGGCAAACCGTTGATGGCACGTTCCAAAGGAATAGTGATCTGTTGTTCCACTTCTTCGGCAGCTAGCCCCGGCACTTGGGTAACAACCTGCGATGTGACATCTGCAATATCCGGATAGGCTTCTATTGAAAGTTGCGTCCATGAGTAATATCCGAAAACACACATCATCACAAACAGACAAAGCATTATCCATCTTTTCTGTATAATTGAAAGCATCAAATCCTTCTTCATAATCTCCTATTTTAAATAATATCCTCCTTCACTGATGACTTTATCTCCCGGATGCAATCCATCATTTATCACAGCAAATCCATCTTTGGTCGCTTCTACCTTCACCGGTGTTCTTACAAAGATATCCGGAGTAACCTGCACATACACATAACTGTCTTTCTCTCCCTGCAACAATGCGCTCTCCGAAATCTGAATCTGTTCAATAGGAGCACTAAGAAAATGGACGGTAGTATACATGCCCAATTTCAAATGTTTCTTCGAATTATCACAAACCGAAAGCACTTTGATAGACCTTGTATCTTCATCAACCGCCTCGTCTACATGATAGACGTTACCTTTAATCACCCTCCCTGGTAATGCCGACACTTCTATATCCAGACTACTGCCTGCATTGATAAATCGAATATCCTTTTCTTTTACTTGGGCGGCAATCCATACTTCCGACAAATTTGCCACTATTGCAACAGGTTCGGTATCATCTTTCAGGTATTGTCCGGTCACAATATTATTCTCTATAATTTCGCCCGAAATAGGCGAACGCACCACAAGAGGCTGCCCCAGTATCATATTCTCCGGATGCTCTACCTGATATACTTCCAATGCAGCAGACGCATTTTCGAACTCTTTGTCGGCAATAAGCAAAGCATTTTGCGCTTCTTCCAGCTCTTTCTGTGAACTAACCCCGTTCTTTATCAGGTCTTCTTTGCGCTTTAAATCTTTCTTAGACAGCTCACGTAACGATAACGCCTGGAAGTATTCTTTTTGTGCCATAGTAAAATCCGGTGAGCTGATTTCAAACAAAGGGGTTCTCCGGTTTACCTGTTGTCCGATTTGTATATACGATTTTGTAACTCTTCCTGCAAAAGGGGAAGCAATGCAGGCATAACGGGTAGGAATAGGACGTACCACACCGGAAGTAATCACTTCTTTGGAATAAAGTTCAAGTCTGGCCTCAGTCACTTTTATCTTTTCAGATAAAAAACGGTCTGTAATCTGTACTGTGTCACCTTCCATACGATAACCACTCTGTTGTTCTTCCTTTGATTTACTCTTGCATGCGGTAACTAGCAATACACCGCAAATTAAAAGCATTTGCAAATTTTTCTTTTTCATCATCATCCATAAAAATATAGTTAGCATTCTTTTTCGGATGCAAAGGTAAGTGGACGTGTTCCGGAAGCCTGTTAGAGATTTGTTAGAACGCTATTAGAATTTTATTAGAGTCTTACAGAAGCCATTTCAAGACGAATTTTCTTTTTTTATGAACCCGTTTTGCAGGAGAACGGCATTTTTTGTCTACATTTGCCGAATCAAAAACCGAACTTGAGAATATGAAAGTTATCTATCAATTCATTTTATCCGTACCTCATTTGGAACTCTCTTAGCTGGGCTTCCGTTTTTTTATTTCTTTCCTCCATTACAGGAAAACAACAAAAATCAAAGCAATTTCTCTCAATCATTTGTTTATTATTTAGTCATAATGGTATTTGCCCTCTTTATATACAGACAGGCAATCCCCTTATCATCATCCGTAATCAATAAAGTATCATGAATAATTGGAAAAAGAAATTTATCATTATATGGTCCGGACAGTTATTTTCTATTCTTAGCAGTTCTATTGCCCAGTTTGCCATTGTTCTGTGGATCAGTCTTGAGACCGGTTCGGCAGAGGTGCTTTCATTTGCTACTATCGCCGCACTTTTACCCCAAGTAGTATTAGGTCCCTTTGCCGGCGTTTTCGTTGATCGGTGGAGTCGGAAATGGACTATGATATTGGCCGACAGTTTCGTTGCACTCTGTTCGGGCATTATTGCGTTATTATTCTATCTGGACGTTATCGAAATCTGGCAGATTTATCTGCTGCTTATGCTCCGTTCTGTCGGAAGCGCTTTCCACGCACCTGCCATGAAATCATCCATACCGCTGCTTGCTCCTGAAAAAGAACTGACGCGTATTGCCAGTATTAATCAGACAATACAGGCCTTATGTAATATCTGCGGTCCTGTGCTAGGTGCCGCATTGATTGTCAGTACGAATATGAGTGTAGTTATGTTGCTCGACGTTGCGGGAGCAGCCATAGCCTGTACAACACTCATGTTTGTATTTATCCCTAATCCGGAAAAAACAGAAACTGAAACAACCAATAATGTACTCCGGGATATGAAGGAAGGCTTTCAGGCAATCTGTAGCAATTGTGGTTTGAAATGGGTGATGGTCACTGAAGTGCTCATCACTTTCTTTATCATGCCTGTTGTTGCTCTGATACCGTTGATGACTCTGAAAAACTTCTCCGGAACAGCTTATCAAGTCAGTCTGATAGAACTTCTTTTTGGTTCGGGAGCATTAGTCGGTGGTATTTTACTGGGAATATGGAATCCGCGCATCCGAAAGGTCGTTATGATAAACATATCTTATATCATAATAGGAGTTTCTATTTTCGTTTCCGGAATCCTTCCTCCTTCAGCATTCATTATCTATGCTATATTTGCAATAGTACAGGGTATTTCCATGTCGTTTTATTCCGGTCCGTTTACAGCTTTGTTGCAAACACAGATTGAAGTGTCTTTCTTGGGGCGCGTATTCTCTTTGTTCGACAGTATCAGTTTGCTACCCTCCATTTTAGGATTACTGGCAACCGGATTTATTGCAGACGCTATCGGCATAGCCAATGTCTTTGTTATATGCGGTATTGCAATTGTGATAACAGGGACACTTGCATTCTTCATTCCATCAATCATGAATCTGGAGAAAAAATAAATGACTAATTTTATTAACTAATCCTTTTTTAGAAGCATTTTTTTAGGTTATTTTGCGGAACAAATATCACGAACTTGTCAAATTATGGATTGGATTGGCCTTGATTTAACATTCCCTATCACCGACCCTACATGGATATTTCTCCTTGTACTCCTAATCATATTGTTTGCTCCGATATTATTGAATAAGCTGCGCATCCCTCATATTATCGGTATGATCCTGGCGGGATTGGCTATTGGCGAACATGGATTTAATATTCTGGCACGCGATAGCAGTTTTCAGTTATTCGGCAAAGTCGGGCTCTATTACATCATGTTTCTGGCTGGTCTGGAAATGAACATGGGAGACTTCAAAGAGACGCGAAACAAAGCATTAGTGTTGGGATTACTGGCTTTCATCATTCCCATCGGGATTGGATTCGTGGCAAATGTATCTTATCTGAAATACGGCGTAATCACTTCTGTACTGCTAGCCAGTATGTATGCCTCCCACACACTCGTTGCCTATCCCATAGTCACCCGCTTCGGTATATCACGCCATCGTAGTGTAAGTATTGCCGTAGGAGGAACGGCCGTGACGGATACGCTCACACTGTTGGTACTAGCCGTTATAGGCGGATTATTCAAAGGAGAAACCGGTGGTTTATTCTGGATTTGGCTAGTAGTAAAAGTAATCTTTCTAGGAGCACTTATCATCTATTTCTTCCCACGCATCGGTCGCTGGTTCTTCCACCGATACAATGACAACGTGATGCAGTTCATTTTTGTGCTTGCAATGGTCTTTTTAGGAGCAGGACTGATGGAACTCGTAGGTATGGAAGGTATTTTGGGAGCTTTCCTCGCCGGATTGGTACTCAACCGGCTCATTCCGCACGTTTCTCCATTGATGGATCATTTAGAGTTCGTCGGTAATGCCCTCTTCATTCCTTATTTCCTTATCGGAGTAGGAATGTTAATCAACTTACGGGTTATTTTCGGACATGGGGATGCTTTAAAAGTTGCTGCCGTAATGATAACCATGGCACTGACAGGCAAATGGATTGCTTGCTGGCTGACACAAAAGATATACAAGATGTCTGTTCTTGAACGAAATCTGATGTATGGTTTAAGTAACGCACAGGCAGCAGCCACATTGGCAGCCGTATTGGTCGGATATAACATTATTCTGCCCACCGGCGAGCGCTTGCTGAATGACGATGTACTGAACGGCACAGTCTTGCTTATCCTGGTCACTTGCGTAGTGAGCTCACTGATTACCGAACGGGCAGCCAGAAAGGTGGCAATGGATGACTCACTATCGGAAAATGAATCTTCAAAAGAAACAGAGAAGATTTTAGTATCCATAGCCAACCCGGACACTATCGAAGACATGGTGAATCTGTCTCTAATCATACGTGATTCTAAATTGAAAGATAATCTACTGGCCCTCAATGTAATCAACGACAATAATAATTCCGATAATCTACGACTTCGAAGCAAATATTACCTGGAAAAAGCGGAAACGACAGCAACAGAAGCAAATGTACCACTGAAGAAAGTCACACGGTATGATTTGAATATAGCTTCCGGCATTATACATTCAGTCAAGGAAAATGAGATTACAAGTATTATCACCGGTCTGCATCGTAAGAAAAATATCACAGACTCATACTTTGGAATACTTGCCGAACATTTATTGAATGGATTAAACTGTGAGATAATTATCTCTAAGTTTCTAATACCAGTCCATACAATCAAACGAATTGTCATTGCCGTCCCTCCTAAAGCCGAATACGAATCCGGTTTTCCTCATTGGATGGAGCATTTCTGTAGAATGGGAAGTACCCTCGGATGCCGGGTACATTTCTTTGCCAATGAAAAAACAACCATACGCCTGCAGGCGTGGATAAAGAAGCGACATAAACAAACGCTGACCGATTTCTCTCTTTTGGAAGACTGGAATGACTTGCTGGTATTGACAGGACAAGTAAGCTACGACCATTTATTAGTTATTATCAGTGCACGACCGGGAACTCTCTCTTACGACAGTTCTTTTGAGAAACTACCGAGACAGCTTAGTAAATATTTCTCTAACAATAGCTTAATCGTATTATATCCTAACCAATCGGGGGAACCATTAGATACGTCATTCTTCTCTAAACTATACACTGATACCGAAACCCGGCATTATGAGAAGGTGGGTAAATGGTTTTACAGGTGGTTTAAGAAAGACTGATATTTCATAGTGCCTCCTTTGTTAAAATTAAGGCTGCTCATACAAAACAAGACAGACTAATTTTGTATAGTTGTCAATTTTCCATTCTCAAAATACAAGTATTGTCCCATTCCATATACCCATTGTTCATGTATCCCCCATGCACCGGTAGTTTTATTAATACCACCCGAAGGATGCCCCCATGATTCCAAAACCATAGCCTTAGTCATCCCAATGCACACTTGGCCTTTTAATATCAAGTCCGCCGTAGCTTTTCCGTATTTCTTATATAATTCTTTAGTTCTCTGTTGTCTTTTTATACTAGCTAACTTCTTTGCCTCTTCTTGTGCTAACTTTTCCTTCATCAATAATTCTTCTTTAGCAAGTCTTTCTCTTTCCATTGTTTCCTCATAAACTTCCGCTTCGACAACATCCAAATTATAGAAATACATCTGAGTCATTCTTTTCTGATTATCAAATATGCTTACTTCGTATGAAAAAAGAGATGGACTCTCACATAATGGCATTATCAAATCGGCACTATCATTCTTCAGAACAAATGAAGGAACCATATAAGTATCTTCACTGCCTGAATAGGCTATTTCCATACATTTATATTTATTAATCGGATGAATATTTTTAATGTATATGTCTTTATTCAAATACAACTGTTTCATTTTATCCATAAATCCTAATACAATGACAGGATAGTGTTGCCTAGTATAACTGAATCCATCATACTCACCACGTTTAGCATACCAATAAAGAGTATCACCTTCTTCAGACTGTAGTGCAAAAATTGTATTTTCTTCAACTTCGGCATCAGACAGCTCTATATCTAAAATTTTAAAAGTCTTGCCTTCTATCTCATTATAAGGTGTGAAAATGCCATCACGTTTTCCCATAGGACATTTCGTTGCTCTATATATTTCAAATGGAAAAATCCTATATCCTTGTTCAAGTATATCGTGAAAAGAAGCACATAAAGTAACATAATTATCCTTCACCAACTGAGGTTTATATCTCTTGGAGGTTATTTGATTTAATTTATAATCTTTAGGTTTAGGGTTGGATCTTTTTTTTCGCCAAATAGTGTCAATGGCAACAACCTGCTCATTAGAAGTTAGAAAATTAGCATAATACTTAGGTAGTGATTCCGAAGAATTTGGATTCCGAGGATAGAACAAAATACTTTGCCCAATAAATTGTTTATAATATGAAGCATCTTTATAAGGGCGTATATTAGTTAATGAATCATATTCAATTACTACAGCATCCTTTTTATCTTTTTTCGGCATACTAGTATCAATCATTTTCATATTCTGCGCATAAGAAACAGTATAGAGCGTAAATACAATGACAGACAGCAGAACTTTCATTTTCATAATTCTTTGTTTTATTTCTACAAAGCTAATTAAAAATACAATTCGTCCACAATGATTTCAGATAAAAAGCCCCCTTTTATTTTCCCGTATTATCTATCTGTTTATATTTGTAGAATTATGTAATTCACAAAGAACATTTAAAGAAAGGAAGCACCATGCCAAATTCCGAAGCTATTGGTGCGACTTCGATTCATGAATTGGTTAATTCCTAAATACACCGATATGGCAACTTACACTCATTTCGCAAAACAACCCGATGTCTTAAAACATCTGATACTCTGTGAAGTACTCAAGAATGAAACTCCGCAAGTATATGTAGAGACCAATTCGGCATGTGCCATCTATCCGATGACACAAACCCCGGAGCAGCAATATGGCATCTATCATTTCCTGGAGAAAGCAGATGAGGTACCATCTCTAAAAGATTCTATATATTATCAACTGGAAAGCGGAGAGATGGCAAAAGGAAATTATTTAGGTTCACCTGCCTTGGCTATGAATGTATTAGGGAAGCAAGCAAAAAGGTTTGTATTCTTTGATTTAGAAAAGAGTGCACTGGAGAATGTGGGTACCTATGCCAAACAAATCGAATTAAGTGCCTCTGTAGAGATACATCATGCCGACTCTTCGAGAGGTACCATAGAGCTACTGCCTTCACTTCCCACATCCTCTTTCATCCATATCGATCCTTACGAAATAGACAAGAAAGGAGGTTCTGGAGTAACCTATCTCGATGTCCTGATACAGGCTACTCTATTAGGTATGAAGTGTTTATTATGGTATGGATTCATGACCGGAGATGATAAAGCATCTTTGGACAACTATATTACATCCAGTCTGGAAAAGGCAGGTATCAAAGATTACACAGGTGTAGAGCTTACCATGAATTCAATAAGGAAAGACAGTGTATTATGTAATCCCGGCATTTTGGGAAGTGGTATTCTGGCGACAAACGTATCACAAGCGTCCAAAGATATTATCCTTGATTACAGTAATCAACTGGTTGATATATACAAAGACGCTAAATACAAAGATTATGATGGGAGTTTATATATTCAGCATCTTTGATATCAACTTATTAACAATTTTGTTTTAATCCATCTACTATCAATCAGTATCCTCCTCCCAATGCATGATAAAGATTAATAACTCCCTGTATTTCATCAAAACGATTGGAAGCGACGGATAATTCTGCCTGCAAAAGAGTCTGACGGGCAGTAAGTACTTCCAGGTAGTTTTGCGAACTGTGCCGCATCAACAGTTCGGAACTACGCACTGCGGACTGAAGCGAAGTGACCTGCTGTTTGGAGAGTGCCAAACGGCCTTGAGCCTTCTGCCATTGCACCAACGCATCGTTTACTTCCGTTCCTGCATCAAGCAAACTTTGGCGGAAGGTGAGTAACGCCTCTTCCTGTTGTGCTTTCGCTATTTTCAAATTAGCAATATTCTGTCCGCGATTGAAAAGTGGCTGAACCAATGAGCCGACAGCGGAAAGCAGCCACTGTCCGGGATTGGTTATAGCGCCACCTGCCGAGTTTGTCCATCCTGCGGAACCACTCAAGGTGATAGAGGGATAAAAAGCAGAACGTGCCTGATTCGTTGCATAAAAAGCCCCAGCCAGTTCAGCTTCCTTTTGACGAATATCCGGACGACGGTGCAACAGTTGCAACGGCACTCCGGTTGAAAGGGATTCCGGGAAACGCTGGTTGTCAAGCGTAGAACGTGTTATCAGCTGCGGAGCCATACCCAACAGGGCGGAAAGAGAATTCTCCATTTCACTGATTTGCTGTTCAATAGAAAGCACGGAAGCATCTACCGATAGCTTGCTCGCTTCTGTTTGGGCAACAGCCATTTCCGTAGTTTGCCCGGCTCTTTTCAATGCTTTCATTGCACGCAGGTTCTCATCCCATGTTTCAGCCGTGCGACGGGTGATATCCAGTTGCTTATCAAGCATCAATAAGGTGTAGTAACTATTGGCAATCGTTGCTACCAGTTGCGTCTGTACCGCTTGCCTATAGGCTTCACTCTGTTCGAGGGCGGCTTTGACTCCTCGTTTGGCATTGGTCAACTTTCCGAAAATATCCAGTTCCCAGTCTGCCGATGCTGCCAGATCATAGGTCTTGGAAGTTTTCGAACCATCCACGCTGCTCAATGTTCCTTGCGGAGTGAGCGATACAGAAGGCAGATAAGCCAACTTGGAAGAAAGCAGTAATGCTTCTACTTCTTTCACTTTCAAACGGGCAATATTCAAATCGGTATTATTCGCGATACCCGTTTCAATCAGTTGTTGCAGTTGCGGATCGGTAAATAGTTCCTTCCATGAAAGGGAAGCAATGGAAGCGGTATCCCCCGCAACAACCGGCTGCCGGTAAAGACTGTCGGTAACCGTCGTGTCCGGACGTTCATAAGTCCGGTACACATGACAACCGCTCAATCCGGCCGACAGGAATAAACATATTATTATCTTTTTCATACACTTCAACAATTAAAGATTCTCCAACTCTGCCGGTTTACGTGCCGGCATCAGTTTTTCCTGAAGATACTGGAACACGATAAACAATACAGGTACGATAAACAACAGAGCAACCGTACCGATCAACATTCCACCTACGGTTCCTACACCGATGGAAATATTACCGTTCGCTCCTACTCCCGATGCAAACATCATCGGTAACATACCAAATATCATCGTAAGAGAGGTCATCAGGATTGGACGCAGACGGACTTGCGCAGCCGAAACAGCCGCTTGTGTGATTGTCATTCCCTGACGACGGCGTTCGGAAGCATATTCCGTAAGCAGAATAGCTGTCTTCGACAACAAGCCGATTAGCATAATCAAACCTGTCTGTAAATAGATATTATTCTCCAGCCCGAACATCTTGGCAAAAAGGAAACTTCCGGCAAGTCCGAATGGTACAGAAAGAATCACCGCAATCGGAATGAACAAACTTTCGTAGAGCGCACAAAGAATAAGATAGATAAAAACTACACAGATGATAAATACCAGTGTTGTAGTATTCCCTGTGGAGGATTCTTCACGTGACATACCGCCGAACTCAAAGCCATAACCTGCCGGTAATACCTGTTCCGCAACCTCACGTACCACCTGAATAGCTTGTCCGGAACTGTAACCATCTGCCGGAGCACCATTGACGGAGATGGCAGAGAACAGATTGAAACGCGTCAGCGACTCTGCACCGTAGACTCGTGTCAAAGTGAGATACTGACTGACAGGAGACATCTCTCCGTCGGAATTGCGGACAAACATATTATTCAATGCTTCGGTATCCAGACGGAATTCCGGTGAAGCCTGTACCATTACACGGTAAAGTTTGGAGAAACGGTTCATATTGGATGCATAGTTACCACCGATATAGCCGGACAAAGTACTCAATACATCCGAAGGTGACACTCCATTCCGCTTACAAAGGGCGGCATCCACTTCTACCAGATATTGAGGGTATTTTGTATCGAACGAAGTAGAGGCACGTCCGATTTCAGGCCGGGCATTCAACGCGTCAATCATCTGACGGGTGTATTTCAGCAGATCTTCTACCGAACCGCCTTTCTGGTCCTGGATATAAATCTCAAAACCACTACTTACCCCATACCCGGGAATCATCGGTTGTGCAAAGGCCATAATCTGTGCAGAAGAAATATCATCCGTACGCCGGTAAATCTCATTAATAACAGCATTGATACCGTCTTCCTTTTCCGTTCGTTCATCCCACGGTTTCAGACGAACGATAAACATACCGTTTGATGCTCCCTGACCGCTTATCATACCGTTACCCGTCACTTTAGAAAACATTCTGATTTGTGGTATGTCATGGATACGCTTATCTATTTCATCCATTACGATCTTAGTTTCTTCCAGACTGTTTCCGGGTGAAGTACGCACGTCTACAAAGATAGTTCCCATATCCTCTTGAGGAACTAATCCGGTCTTGGTGGTTTTCATCAGAAGAAACAATCCCGCACAAGCGACTAACAGCAATGCTCCCGCCAGCCATTTACGCTTCAACATGAAAAATACACCACTCTTATATTTCAGAACCAACCGATGAAAAGCACTATCAAATGCCATGTGGAAACGGGATGAGAAACTCAACTTCTCCCCTTTCGCAGCCTCCATGTGTGGTGTCATTATCAGTGCGCAGAGAGCGGGACTTAAAGTTAATGCGTTAATTAGAGATATTGCTACGGCAACAGCCATGGTCAGTCCAAACTGGGTGTAGAACGTTCCGGTAGTTCCTCCCATAAAACATACGGGAATAAATACCGCCATGAAGACAAAGGTGGTAGTTACCAGTGCCGAAGTGATGCCACCCATAGCATCAATGGTGGCCCGATAAGCAGATTTATATCCCTCGTCGAACTTTGCCTGCACCGCCTCCACCACAACAATAGCATCATCCACTACCGTTCCGATAACCAACACCAGTGCAAACAATGTCAACATATTCAGACTGAAACCTGCGGCATAGAGAAAAGCAAAAGTACCCACAAGGGAAACGATGATAGAAATGGCCGGAATAAACGTAGACCGCAAACTTTGCAGGAAAACGTAAACCACAAGTACCACTAACAGAATGGCTTCAATCAAGGTTTTTATCACATTCTTAATGGATGCATCCAAAAACTCTTTCGAACTCATCAGGTCTACCAGCTCCATCCCTTTAGGCAATCCTTGAGCAATTTCTGCTGTCACCTTATCTATTTCCTTAATAATCTCATTGGCGTTCGAACCGGAAGTCTGCGCAATCATACAGTTGGAACCGGGATGCCCGTTCACTTCACCGATGTATGTATAAGAGCTGGCACCTAATTCAATACGTGCCACATCTTTCAGTCGTAGCACCTCTCCTCCTGCCTGCGAACGGATCACCAGATTGCCATAATCCTTTTCTTCTTCATAACGTCCGCGATATTTCAGTACATACTGAAAAGTATTCTTCGATTCGGCGCCAAGCGTTCCCGTAGGGGCTTCCAGATTCTGTTCGTCAAGTACCGTCGTGATGTCAGACGGAACCAAACCATATTTGGCCATCTTAGCCGGATCGAGCCAGATACGCAACGAATAGTCGGCTCCCATCACATTCACCTCACCCACACCGGCAATACGTGAAAGACGGGGTTCGATATTGATCTTCAGATAGTTATTCAGAAAACTTTCATCGAACGTGTTGTCGGGGCTATACAATGCCAATGCTTTGATATTACTTGTCTGGCGCTTGCGGACAGTGATACCGCTACGGGTGACTTCTGCCGGCAATAATCCCTGTGCCGTAGCAATACGGTTCTGCACGTTAACTGTCGCCATATCGGGGTCAGTCCCCTGACGGAAGTAAATGGTTATTCTCGCTGAACCGTTATTGGTAGAGGAAGAAGTCATGTACATCATATTCTCTACTCCATTGAGCGCTTCTTCCAATGGCACGACTACACTCTTCTGTACTGTTTCCGCATTAGCACCGGTATAGGTAGCGGAAACGCTGACGGTAGGAGGTGCAATTTCAGGAAACTGTTCAACGGGAAGCTGCGAAAGTCCTATCAATCCGATGATAAGAAAAACAACCGAAATTACCCCTGCGAGAATAGGCCGGTCTATAAATGTTCTGATTTTCATAACGGCATCTTATTCTTTAGTCGGATCACTCTTGATTACTGTTCCCTCACGCACCAGTCCGGCACCTTCGGCTATAATAACATCACCCGGCGCAAGTCCTGTTTCGACGATATATTCAGTACCGTTATTCAATCGGAACACTTCTACCGGAGTTGATTTCGCTTTGCCGTCGACTACTTTATATACAAATATGCGATTCTGTAATTCGTAAGTAGCCGCTTGCGGAATGATGATACATCCTTCTTTGATAGTAGGAACTACTACTTTACCACTTCCACCGTTACGCAGGAACTGATCGGGGTTGGCAAAAACAGCCCGCAACCCAACAGCACCGGTTCCTTCATCCACCGTACCGCTGATAGCGTCTACCTTTCCGGTATGAGAATAGGTTTTTCCATTACTCATAGTCAGTTCCACCTCGTCCATGTTTTCTATCGCTTTTTTAAGTGAGCCATACTGTTGCACAAAGTCGAGTATCTGATTCTCCGTCATGGAGAAATAGGCATATACTTCGCTGTCATCCGAAACAGTGACTAACGGTTCGGTGATACTGCTGCTCACCAACGCCCCTACCCGATAAGGAATCATGCTGGCTACTCCGTTCACCGGACTTTTCACTTCGGTATAAGAAAGGTCATTGCGCGCATTCACTTCCTGTGCTTTAGCCTGTGCCAATGCCGCTTCTGCTGCCGCTTGTTCATTGCGGGCTGTTTGCAAATCGAATTCGGACACAATCTGTTCTTTGTAAAGTTCGGCTTTGCTATCCGCTGTCAATTTAGCAGTAGCAAGTTTGGCTTCCGCGCTTTTTACATTAGCCACTGCTGTTTCCAACGCTGCTTTATAAGGAACCTGGTCGATAATGAAAAGTGTCTGTCCTTTATGAACGGGATCTCCTTCATTGATACATATCCCGGTGATTATGCCACTCACCTGCGGACGAATTTCAACATACTGCCGCCCTCGTAGCGTAGCTGTATAATCGGATTTCAAAATCTGGTTACTTTGTGTTACGGTAAGTGTTTTGTACGTGGCATCTGCCTCTTTCTGTTGCGAACCTCCACAAGCGCATAACAGAGGCAAACAAACCAAGGCAAAAATGATTAGTTGTTTCATTGTAGCTATATTTAAATGATTGTTAATGATTTATAACCCATTATTCCATAAAAAACACGACTGACCAAATCTAAGAATTATCAAACAATAAAATAAGAATGTAGTGACGAACGGCAAGAATATGATGACGAACGACAAAGGGGAATGCTTGGGGTTTCAGAACAATCTTTTATCTTTGCAAAGAAGTGAGAAAATATACTTCCGGGAGTTAAACGAGCAATGAGAAGAATATGAAACGTACTAATATACCTGTTTACATCGACTTGCTTTTCTGTCTGGTAATCATGCCGCCCATCATCATGTTAGTGCCGGTAGACAAATGGATTGTACACCACACGGTCTTTATGCTGACCCTGATTGTCTATCTCTACGGTCTGTACTTCATCTACCGTAAAGTGAAACTACCGATGCTTTTCATGCAACGGAAGTTCGGACATATCTTATTGCTCATGTTATCGCTTATCTTTATCACATGGTTGCTAACCCACTTTCCATACCCACCGGAACCCAACAATATAGACCCGATGATGCATAAAGCCCGGCAACACATGCGGGCGCAAACTGTGTGGTTCTTTTTCCTGGTAGTGACGGGGTTCAGTCTTTCCATAGAACTGATTTTTGAACTTTTCCGGCAAATTCTTTCCAAACAGGAGATTGAAGCGGAAAAGAACAAGGCGGAACTGGCTCTCTACAAGGCGCAAATCAATCCGCACTTCCTTTTCAATACATTGAACGCCCTCTACGGACTGGTACTTACGAAGTCGGACAAAACAGAATCCGCCTTTATCAAGTTTTCCAATATCCTGAAATATATGTATGCCCAGACTACTTCAGATCTAATTTCCATAAGCAACGAAGTAGAATATATACGCCAATATGTTGATTTGCAATCTTTGCGTTTAAACAAGCATACGAAAGTGGCATTTGAAACCGAGATGGATGACGAACAGATACAGATTCCTCCGATGATTCTCATTACTTTTGTCGAGAACAGTTTCAAATACGGCGTTTCGTCCGACACGGACTGTACAATTTTTATTCGTATCATTGTAAAGGAAGGGCAGCTTATCTTCGAAACCGAGAATATGATTATGAAGGAGAACCATCAAAATCCTCATGCCATCGGAATAGACAATTGCCGTAAACGGCTGGAACTTCTTTATCCCAACCGCTTTGTATTGCTTACAAAAGAAGAAAACGGATGCTTCAAAACCTATCTTAACATTCAACTACGATGAAAAAGCTGACTTGTATCGCTATTGACGATGAACCGATTGCATTGCTCATCATCAGCCAGTTTTGCGAACGAAAAGGCGGACTGGAACTTACTACTTTCAGCGAACCGCTGACCGGGCTGAAAGAAATAGCCCGGTGCAAACCTGATCTGGTCTTTCTGGATATTGAAATGAACAGCATCAGCGGACTGGATATTGCCCATGCACTTCCTCCCGAGAGTTGTCTCATCTTTACGACAGCCCATGCACAGTATGCACTGGACGGCTTCGACCTCGATGCCGTGGATTTCCTGCATAAACCCTTCGCTTACGAACGATTTGAGAAGGCAGTGGAGAAAGCGATTGTCTTTATCGAAGCACGCCAGAACAAACAGCCGGAAAACATCATAATCAAACAAGAATACAATAATATATCTATTCCTGTCTCCGATATTCTTTATATCGAAGCAATGGAAAATTATACGAAAATATTCCGTATAAACGGCAACTATATATTATCGCGCACAAGTCTGAAAAGTATTCAGGAGATGTTACCCGAAAAGGCTTTTCTACGTACGCACCGCTCGTATATCATTCCGATTAATAAAGTGGAACGATTTTCTAAACGGGAAATAAACCTGACCGGATGCCGGATTGTAATCCCCATAGGAAGACAATATGCAGAAAATGTCTATGCTACATTGACGGCCAGGAATATGATACTATAAACAAATCTACAGAATACCGGAGCTTTTTAAATTAGCTCCCGGCCTTCTGGCTATAAATTAATTTATCTCTTTGACTGATTGTCCACAAGCCATCTATCAGTCGTACATTTTTCGTATCATCGTCCTCCACGTTCCATGCATAACCTCCTGAAGGCAGGCCACGTCTTTCCAATATTTCATTGGGCTGATTATTGGAAAAGAAAAGTTCCAGCTGTGTAGAATCGGGGCTAAAAACAATGAAAGCAGAAGCGTCGCTACCATCCACCGCCTCTGTACGAATCCCTTTCTCGAACAAGCGGATACAGTCTTTTTGCACTTCACACCATACGTATCCGGCAGAACCAATACAGCCATGTTCATCCCGGTCACCTCCCACAAGCGGAGATTGCGGATACTGCACTAATTTGGTAGCCGGCATCCCCGGTGTATATTTTCCTGTATAAAACACTTCCAGCGTATCATTCAGAAGTAAACCGTTGACTTCTTCTTTATTCGCATCCATCGTACTGAATGAAAGGGTATCATTCTTATCGGTGACAATCGTTACCGTATTCATGGTTGCATCACTTACAATTCCTTTAGAACTGCTCACTTTCGACGAGCAACCTGCCATGAGGCACAGAGTGCCTACCGCTAATAGCATTGTTTTCATTTTCTTTAAATTTTGCTTTGTTTTAAATTAATGCAAAGATAAAAGTTATACACCAATATCCCGCTTCTACAAAATAAATTAATTTCGGGACAGTTTGTTCAGTTGCACTGCCTAAAATGCCTATATTGGACAACGATCTATTAGAAATTCAGTCTACCTTTGTGATGTAGATAATCAAAAGTAAATACGGAATGCCATGAAAGAAACTTTTCAAATCCCAACTCCCGAAACTCTGGAAGCCTTGACAGGTAAGGAACTTTATGATCTATGGACTTCACTTAGCCAACTTATCGAACAGAAGTACAATATGGAACAAATGTGGAATCATGGAGGAAAAAAATGGACCTACGAATACAAATATCGCAGAGGCGGAAAAACTCTATGTGCCCTATACGCCAAAGAGCAAACGATTGGGTTCATGGTTATTTTAGGTAAAGATGAACGCACTAAATTCGAATCCATGCGAGAAATGTTCTCCAATGCGGCTCAAAAGATATATGATGAGACGACCACTTTCCATGATGGGAAGTGGCTTATGTTCGAATTAAAAGATACTTCTTTATTTAATGATATAGAGCGGCTCCTATCTATCAAACGAAAACCCAACCGATGATTGAATCAGAAATAAATAAGAGGTATTGTCAAAGTTGCGGGATGCCTCTCCGCTTTGATGTAGAGAAATATCTGGGTACTAACTCCGACGGTTCGCGAAGTGATGAATATTGCTATTACTGTCTGAAAGACGGAAAATATATCGTTGACATTCCGATGTCGGAAATGATTAATATCTGGATAAAATACACCGACAAGTACAATGAATATGCAGATACTGCTTATTCGCCGGAGGAACTTAGGCACATCCTCAACGAACGGTTACCCCATCTGAAACGGTGGAAACAGAAGCTGGAAACCTGTAATATCCATCACCAGAAGATTCAGGGTATAATCGTTTATATCAATAATCATTTATTCGAGACTTTGGATACAGACATGCTTAGCACGATAAGCGGACTTTCCAAATATCACTTCAGAAGAGTGTTTCAAACTGTTGTCGGAGAAAATATCGGAAGCTACATACAGCGTTTACGTCTCGAACATATAGCACATTTATTAGTATCCACCGAGTTTACATTAAATCAGATTTCGGAACAGACAAACTATCAGACCAAATTTAGTCTAGCCAAAGCCTTCAAAAAACATTTTGGCGTATCGAGCTCTCAATATAGAGAGAAGTACAAGCCGATGTATGATGAGCAACATGCGGTTATCACTCCTGAAATCCGGTCGATTCTGCCAATGAAAGTATTTTGTATCGAAGTTGGTGAAAAATACAAAGATGAGCTCCGATACAAATTAATATGGAACAGACTGACCAATTACGCCAAGCAGTATAATGAAGAAAAGTTGAATTATAAGTTTGTCAGCCTTAGTATGGATGACCCGTCCATCACTCCCATGAATAAATGCCGCTTCTATCTCGGGGTGACAATTGATGGCACTGAAAATGATTCGCAACCGGGAGTGATGGAAGTTCCCGGTGGACGTTATGCTGTATTCAGGCATATCGGAGACTACTCTTTGTTGCATAAGTTCTACCGGACTATTTATGAAGAGTGGTTTCCGAAAAGTAAATATCGCCCTCAAAGCACCTTTAGCTTTGAGATGTATATGAACCGTCCCTCCTCTACTCTTAGAACAGAATTAATGACCGACATTTATATTCCGGTCACAAAGAAATAAGAAATTACCAACACTCTAAAAACAATGTATTATGGGAAAGATTTCAGAAATCATGCTATTGAAACAACCGGAACAATCCGCTCTGGCTGTTGAAGTACACACGGATATGAACGAAATGCCGGAGGCTATCGGGAAGAACTTCGTAAAAATAGACTCTTTATTTAAGGCACAAGGCGAAGTCACTACTGATATTCCTTACGTTGAGTATCCCGACTTTGAGAGTTTGACTGAACACAATATAAAAATGATTATTGGTCTAAAATCATCCAGAGAGTTACAGGGTGAAGGGGCTATACGATCTATTACGATACCGGAAAGAAAAATAGTTTCCTGTCTGCATAAAGGAACTTACAATGAACTGGCTGTCCTGTACAATGAAATGATGGAATGGATAAAAAACAACGGTTACAAACCTTCGGGAACATCCATAGAATATTATTACAGCAATCCCAATGTACCCGAAGAGGAGCAGGTGACGAGAATAGAAATGCCACTATTATGAATATTTACTTCATCGAGTTATTTCTTTCCTTCTATCAATAACTATCGAATATACATTCCAGTTTTCGTTCAACTTAAGTCAAACTAACGTTTGACTTAAGTTATTCTTTCGTTTGACTTAAGTCAAACGAAAACTCATTAGGCAACGAAAAAGATATTGTATTCAAGGAGAACAACTAAAAATAGCATAGCGAAAAATTAGTTCTTATACCCTGAAGTACCCCACAAAATAGATCAAACACAACAGATGCAGACATCATTTTTGTATCTTTGCCGGATACAGAATAAACATGAAAAGAGAAATCCTATATCAAAAGATAGCCGGCACTATCGCTTGGCAAATAAAAACAGGTATATGGAAAGCAGGCGAGAAATTACCTTCTTTACGTACTATCAGCAATGAATATGGCGTGAGTTTAAACACGGCAATCCAGGTATATTATGAACTGGAAAAGGAAGGATTTATCATCTCCCGCCCCAAATCAGGGTACATTGTCAATTATAAACCATTAAATTTGTCTGCTCCGGCAACAACACAACCTGCAACTCAATCTTTAGGAAAGGAAGAGGCCGACTTAATCATGGAAGTATATCATTCCATCGAAGATTCGTCCATCACCCGTTTCTCACTGGGAATACCGGAAGACGTTCTATTGCCTATTGCAAAGCTCAATAAGGAATTAATCAAGGCAATGTATTCACTTCCGGGAAACGGTACCAGGTATGAAGACCCGCAGGGAAATATTCGGTTAAGAAACTATATTGCCCGTTTTGCATATAGCTGGAATGGAAATCTGACTGAAGATGATATTGTCACTACCACGGGAGTGACCAATTCTATCTCTTTAGCATTATCTGTTATTGCCCGAAAAGGAGATACGATAGCTGTTGAAAGTCCTGTTTATTTCGGCATATTGCAGTTGGCCAACAGCATGGGACTCCGGGTGTTGGAACTGCCCACCAACCCTGTAACAGGTATTGAGCCCGATGCTTTAAGAAAAGTATTACCGCAGATTAATCTATGCCTGCTTATCAGTAATTTCAGTAATCCACTGGGAAGTTGTATGCCCGATGAGCATAAAAAAGAGGTAGTGCAGATGTTGGCTGAATATAATATTCCTCTGATTGAAGATGATTTATACGGTGATGTATTCTTCGGACATTCACGCCCTAAGCCATGCAAAGCTTTCGATGAAAAGGGACTTGTGTTATGGTGTGGCTCTGTGTCAAAGACATTAGCTCCCGGTTACCGGGTAGGCTGGATTGCCCCCGGTAAATTTAAGGATGCTGTTATTCGCCAAAAACATATTCATTTAATATCCACTCCTACCCTCAATCAGGAGGCCATTGCCAACTTTATGGAAAACGGCAGGTATGAGAATCATTTGCGCAGGTTGCGCCATGAATTACATTCCAACAGTCTTCATCTGGCACAATCTATTACCGACTATTTCCCCGAAGACACTAAAATCATAACTCCGCAGGGAGGTTTCATGCTTTGGGTGGAACTAAACAAAAAGATTGATACCACAGAATTATATTACAAAGCCATGCAACACAAGATCAGCATTGCTCCCGGACGCATGTTTACACTGCACGACCAGTACAGAAACTGTATGCGTTTGAGTTTCGGTCAGCAATGGAGTCCCTTTATCGAAGAACGCTTGCAGGTTTTAGGAAACATTATCAAAGAATCATTCTGATTGGCGGATATACTCCTTTACCACCTCTCCGAGAGTCTTCAGCCCTTTCTCTATTTTTTCTTCAGGCATATTGGAGTAGTTTATTCTAAGCGTATTTTCCTTGTTGCCATTCGGATAAAAAGAACCTCCCGGAACAAAAGCAATCTTTTTCTCCAGACTTCTGACTAAAACTTCGCGTGCTGAAATCCCCACAGGAAGTTCTATCCAGGTAAATAGTCCGCCTTCGGGCCGAGTGAACTTTATTGTATCCGGAAAATAACGTTCTATACTTTCAATCGCAACATTCCTGCGCTTTCTATATACTTCGACTATTTTTGCAATATGTTTATCAATATCATACCGCTTCAGATATTCGGCAATGGTCATCTGAGCAATAGTGTTACATTGTAAATCCGTACCTTGCTTGACTAATACATATTTGCGAATAATATCTTTATCTCCCGCAATCCAGCCAATCCGGAAGCCGGGACAGAATATTTTCGAAAAACTGCCTGTACACAAGATATTTCCAGCCTCATCAAAAGACTTTATAGAGGGCAAAGGTTCTCCCTCAAACCTTAACTCGCCATACGGATTATCCTCAATAACTGCAACACTGTATTTGGCAGATAATTCAGCCAATTTCCTGCGTCTTTCCAGACTCCACGTTTTTCCTGTAGGATTCTGAAAGGTAGGTATCGCATATATCAGTTTTATATGCGGAGTGTTACTCAAAACATCTTCCAAAACGTCCATCATCATCCCTTCCTCATCCGTGGGAATTTCAATGAAGCTACACCCATACGCTTTGAATGCGCTAATCGCAGCCAAATAGGTCGGGCTTTCACAAAGCACGACATCTCCTTCGTCTAAAAAAACTTTTCCGGACAAGTCTAATCCTTGTTGCGAACCATGGGTTATCAAAATATTGTCTTTATCGAAAGCCGTGCCCAAACGCCCGTTCATCCGGTTGGCAATCCATTCCCGCAAAGGAGCATAACCTTCCGTTGTGGTATATTGAAGTGCTTTTGTACCTCCTTCTTTCAATACAATCTGATTGATCTCATTGATTTCATCTATTGGGAAAAGTTCCGGAGCAGGCAGACCACCGGCAAACGAAATCACATCTTCCTGTTCAGTCACTTTTAATATCTCTCTTATTTCCGAAGCCTTTATATAAGACATTCTTTTAGCAAAATTCAACTTCATAACCTTTAAGTATATTAGGAGATTAAAACAACACTGCAAAGTAAAGCAAAAAAGAAAGACGAGAACAGATACACTTTTTTATATATTGACAGGTACAGATGAGGGAACTTTCAAAGGATAGATATATGAAGTTAATCTCCCATATTACTTATTTCGTCATGAGGAATCAGGGCATTCGTCGAATAATCCTATACAGAACCCTGTTTAAACTTACCTTTGCACAGAAAACAAAAGTAATCGATAGCAACTATGGAAGAGCAAATACTAATTTTTCGCACCTCGGTAAAGAATGTACGGGATATCAAACATATCGCAGCGCTTTTCACCCTATGTCCCCAAATCTACAAATGGAATGTAGATATGGAGGACTGGGAAAAAGTATTGAGAATAGAATGTCAGGGGATTACCCCGACTGAAATTTCAAAGGCATTACGCGCCATCAACATTTATGCACAGGAACTGGAATAAAGGGGCAATGCGCCCTTTAATAAATTCACCATCCACCTTTTTCATTTTCACTCTTCAATTATTAATTCCATCTGTATATCTCCTCTTTCATAAGTCGTGTGATATTCGAGAAGTTCCTTGAAGCCTAACTTATGATAAATATGGATAGCCGGTTTCAGACGCGTATTACTCTCTATAAAGAGTCTTTTGCCCCCAAGTTCCTTCGCTTTATTTACAACTGCTTCACAAAGCAGTACTCCAATACCTTTGCCCTGAACCTTAGGGCTGACAGCCAGTTTGGCCAACTCATAATCATAAAGCGGATGATCCATCTTACACAGAGCACATACACCGACCGGCTCATCTTTATAAAGAGCCACCCAAATAGCTCCTCCCTTATCCAGAATATATTCCTTTGGATGGTCTAAAGCCTTGTAATCGGCCTCTTCCATCCGAAAGTAAGCAGTTATCCACTCTTCGTTAAGGGTCCGGAAGGCAGATTGATAGCAAGGTTCATAAGGAACTATTTTGATATCCTTACTCTCTCGTTCCTTTTTCGCTTCCTTCACCCGCTCCAACAGAGATTTATCCAACAAAAGATTCTCCCATTCTTCGATAGCTTTCCAAAGATCATTCCGGGTTTGCTGCGTGATTTGCTCAATAGCTGCCGTAACATCTATACACTGTTCCGAAAAAGAGTCGGACATTCTTTTTCCTTTGGCAGATAACATGACCATGTTTCTTCTCCCGTCGGATTTGTCCTTTGTCTCCTTCACTAATCCTTTAGCTACCATTTCTTTAATAATATTACTCACGGAAGGATGAGAATGACCAATCTCTTTGGCTATGGACGTAATGGTTTTTGCCTCCCCACGTGATAATACAAAAAATACTGGAAACCATTTCGGTTTGAGGTCTATTCCAAACATTTTATAGATGGCGGCCGCATCTACTGTTATTTTATCGGTCAACATGCGTAATCTGCTACCGATGGCTAATTTGCCTGTCTGATTAAAAAAGTCCATGTTTTTATTAGTTGCGTTACTAAATACGTAATTGATTACGCAAATATATTAGCTTTTTATAATATGAACAAACATTTTTCGCAAAAATATGTAAGCAGTTACACAATCAGTTTCATTTATGGTTTAATAACAGGAAAATCAGTTCACCTGCAGAGTGCTCCCCTGGATTTTTCCCAAAATTTTAGGGAACTGCCAGAAGAACAACAAAGTACAACAAATTGCCGCTGTCGCATCGGATATTGCTTCAGCCGCATATACACCGGCTACTCCCATAAAGTGTGGCAATATCAATGCCAATGGGATCAGCAGAATTGCTTTGCGCAGCAAGGCTATGAAAATAGAAATTTTTGCTTGTCCCAAGGCTACAAACATATTTTGGCAGGCTCGTTGCAATCCGAAAATAGTCATACCACCCAAGAAAACAGGCATTGTCCAGCGGACTGTTTCTATCAGTCTTTCATCACTCGTAAAGGCGGAAGCTACTGTTGAGGGGAAAAGAATCATAAATAGCATCAGCAGTAAGTTGAATGAGAACATGGTTATCAATGCGACACGGAAACAGTCTTTGACACGTTGTTTATCGCCGTGCCCATAATTATAACTCACAATAGGAACAAACCCTTGCGCAAATCCGGTTAATGGGACACTTGCGAATTGCATCGCACTTTGCAAGATGGTCAATGCGCTGACATAAATATCTCCAAAATCTTTCAGGCTGCTGTTCAGAACAAAGCCAACCAGGCTTTCGGTACTTGCCATAATAAACGGTGATACGCCCAAAGCAAATATAGAAAGTATTATTTTCCGGTTCAACGCCATATAACGTTTTTCCAAAGGGAGAGAGGCGTGTCGGGAGAAAAGGAAAGTTAAAACCCACACTGCACTACATGCCTGTGAAAGCACTGTAGCCAGAGCTGCACCTTTTACTCCCATATCGAGCCAAAAAATGAAAATCGGGTCGAGGACGATATTCAACAGCGCTCCTATTAATACCGAGTACATAGCGATAGCAGGACGCCCTTGTGCATTGATAAAAGAATTTAATCCTGTGGATATTTCTACGAAGATAGTTCCTAATAAATAGATAGAAAGATAGTCGACTGCATACTCCAATGTATTTTCTGAAGCTCCTGTAAAAAGTAGAATCGGCTCCATAAAGGTATATGCGATGAGAGAAGTAAACAAGGTGAATAGTATCAGCAGGATAAAACCATTACCCAGAATTTTTCCGGCACGTGAACGATCCCCCTGTCCGAGTGCGATAGCCGCTAACGGCGCACCACCACCTCCTACTATCGCTGAAAAAGAAGAAATCAGTATAACAAGAGAAGTCGTTACTCCTACACCCGCCAATGCATCCGTACCAATCCCAGGGATATGACCAATATAAATACGGTCGACCATGCTATAAAGCAAATTAACAAATTGCGCTGCCACAGCCGGAAGTGCCATCTTAAAAACAAGCGGTAACATGCGCTCTGTCCCCAGTCGTTCTTCATATTTATTTATCATCCCAAACTTCTTTTTCTAAAATCAGTTGCAAAGTTATAAGAAAAACAGGCTTCCGATTTAAAACCATTGGATAAAATAAATATAATACATCAGTTATCTCCGTGTAAGAAATCCATAGATATACTGATTGATAAGGTTGTGTTGTTCTTCCGTTCCATTCTCTCCCATATTGCTATGTGTTACTCCATCTAATTTTACAACCTTCATCCGGAATTGTTCCTGCTCCTTTTCAGTAGGTAACACTCCAGAGTCTGCATCATAATCGCATCCTCTTAGTGTATAGAGTCGAGGTTTCTGTGTTCTGGGCATTATCATTCTGCGATGATCCATAGATATAGCTTTACTTATCAACTGCGGATATCGGGTAGCAAATAACATGGTCATATCTCCACCATTGGAATGTCCTATCAATATAAGGTCATTCCAATTTAATTGTGGCTTCAATTTCTTAAATTCCTGAATAGTAAAAAGAATATTTGCCACTCCCCTTTCCCAATTTGGCATGCGTGTTTCCATGAAATTACCTTCCATGGCCAAAAGAGGATCATCTGCCAATTCATGTTGTATGCTTATCACGTAAAAGCCTTTCTGGGAAAGGAATCGTGTTAGATAGGCATAAGTCTGATTGGACTTATTATTTTTATTTCCATCGTAGCCGTGGCTAAATATAATGACTTTTGTTTTCGAATTCACTTTGTGCGGCTGATAGACGGCTAGCGGTATCACTCTGTTTCTTGAAGCATCAAAAAGACAAGTCAAAAACTCTATTTGTGAGAAACAAGAGAGTGCTGATAATAAAAGAACAAATACAATAATTAGTTTCTTCATGTCTATGATGTGATATTTATTATTCTATAAATCTAAGAGCAACTGAATTATAACAATGAATGCATAATGTAAGGAAGGGATTATAAAATGATTTTCTCATAAAGTTTGAACCACTCTAAACCGTAATGACCCAATCCTAAATCTACGGTATCAATGTATTCGAACCCACACTTTTCGTACAATGAAATAGCCGGAAGATTTTTCTCGTAAACATCTAACCGCACAGACTTTATCCCCGAACTTTGAGCCAATTCCAATGAATAATCCATTAATGCATGCCCTACTCCTATTTTCAAAAAAGAAGGATGTACAACAAAAGTATGTATCACAAAGATATTACTATAGTCCAGTTCTATTTTCCATTTGACATTCTCATAAGCCTTTTCCGGTTGATGATTTAAAATGACTGAACCGACAATTCTTCCATCATATCTTGCTACGTAAAGCGTTTCATCATTTACACCGGCAACCGCATCTTCCCGAACAGGATAAACATCTTTTATCCACCCGGGATAATTAGTCGTAACAGCCAGATAATCATTCAGTTCATCATACAGCTTTTCCAGTTCATCTATATCAGCAGAAGTTCCGGGCACTATTATAAATTTCATATATACACACTGTTTATCTTTTTATCAGTTCTTCAATCTTTCCACCTGTAATATAAGGTATACATTCGGATATCTTCTCAATACTCCAATCCCACCATTGCAATTTCTGCAATTGGACAATCGTATTCTCATCAAAACGCTTCCGGATTTCTTTGGCTGGTGTCCCACCTACTATCGTATAGGGAGGAACATCTTTAGTAACCACTGCCCGCGACGCAATGACCGCTCCATCTCCGATATGAACTCCCGCCATGATAACAGCTTCATATCCAATCCAGACATCATTACCTATTACTATATCCCCTTTATTATCCCAGGCAGAGGTTACATCTCCTTTATCTAAATTCCATTCCTCAAAAAAGATAGGAAACGTATAATTGGATAAAGAGCCCAATGTGTGGTTTGCGCTGTTGAAAAGAAATTTGGCTCCACAAGCAATGGAACAGAATTTGCCAATTATCAATCGGTCTTTATTAATCGGATAATGATATAATACATTGTTCTTCTCAAAAAGAACAGGATCATTTACAAAGTCATTATATATTGTATAATCACCTACCATAATGGCAGGATTCTTAATCACTGTATTCAGATAAACAGTCTGGAAATCATTGGTGCGAGGATATGTTTTTGAATTCATTGTGTCAGCAGAAGAGGATTTATATTACATAGCAAATATACAAGATAAATTTCAGACTATCACACAACGAACTAAATATGTATCCCATATTGATGCTTCACTTCAGCCATTACAAACGTGCTTTCCAGTGATCCCAAGCTATCAATCGTCCCCAACACATTCAGAATAAACTCCTGATAGTATTTCATATTGGGAGCATGAATCTTCAACAGGTAATCATAACTTCCTGATATGTTATAACATTCGGTTACTTCAGGAATATCCTGTATGATCCGTGTAAACTCGGCTGCTATATCCCTGTTCAGACGTCTAAGCTTCACACTGCAGAATACGACAAATCCCTGATTCAGCTTTTCCGCATCCAACACGGCAATATACTTCTTTATATATCCTCCACTCTCCAACCGTTTAAGACGTTCAAAAACAGGAGTTGAAGAAAGGCTCACCCGTGCAGCCAGCTCTTTAGTTGTCAATCGGGCGTTTTCTTGCAAAGTACGGAGTATTTGCAAATCGACTCTATCCAGTTTATCAAAAGTATCCATAAGAAAAATATTCTTCTAAAAGGTGATTTTTAGGAATAACGCAGATACATTATTCCATATAACGGCACAAAAATAGCATTATTTTCTATATTTAAGCCATATATTGTTCGATATATCTACATCCCATAACTTTGCAAGAAAATAAAGAAAGAATATAAAACTTAAAAAACATACGATTATGGCAACAAAGAATTTACATTTCGAGACTTTACAAGTTCATGTAGGACAAGAACAAGCAGATCCGGCAACAGATGCCCGTGCAGTACCTATTTATCAGACTACCTCTTATGTATTTCACAATTCCGCTCACGCAGCCGCACGTTTCGGCCTGCAGGACCCGGGAAACATCTACGGCCGCCTGACCAACTCCACTCAAGGAGTTTTTGAACAACGCGTAGCCGCTCTTGAAGGAGGAGTAGCAGGGCTGGCAGTTGCTTCGGGTGCCGCTGCTATCACTTATGCTTTCGAGAACATCACTCGCGCAGGCGACCATATTGTAGCAGCCAAAACTATTTATGGAGGAAGTTATAACTTACTGGCTCATACCTTACCCAGCTATGGCATCACAACAACATTCGTTGATCCAAGTGATTTATCGAACTTTGAAAAAGCCATTCAGGAAAATACGAAAGCCGTATTTATCGAGACGCTGGGAAATCCGAACTCAAATATCATTGATATAGAGGCAGTAGCTGAAATAGCTCACCGCCACAAAATTCCTTTGATTATTGATAACACGTTCGGTACTCCGTATTTAATCCGCCCCATCGAACACGGAGCAGATATCGTAGTACATTCTGCAACAAAATTCATTGGCGGACACGGTTCTTCATTAGGAGGAGTTATTGTAGATTCGGGCAAATTCGACTGGGTAGCTTCCGGCAAATTTCCACAACTAACCGAACCTGATCCGTGCTATCATGGCGTACGCTTCGTTGATGCAGCCGGTCCGGCTGCCTATGCCATCCGTATCCGGGCTATTCTGCTGCGCGACACAGGTGCCACCATCAGTCCATTCAACGCTTTTATTCTGTTGCAAGGCTTGGAAACTCTTTCCTTGCGCGTAGAACGCCATGTAGAAAATGCATTGAAGGTAGTGAATTTCTTAAACAATCACCCGAAAGTGAAGAAAGTGAACCATCCGTCATTATCCAATCATCCTGACCATGCACTGTATCAACGTTATTTCCCGAATGGTGCCGGTTCCATTTTTACTTTCGAGGTAAAAGGCGGACAAGAGGAAGCACACCGCTTCATCGACAGCCTGGAGATTTTCTCCCTGCTTGCCAATGTTGCCGATGTGAAATCATTGGTGATCCACCCGGCAAGCACTACCCATTCACAGCTCAATGCACAGGAACTCGCCGAACAGGAGATTTATCCGGGCACCGTACGTTTATCAATTGGAACGGAACATATTGATGACCTGATTGCGGATTTGGATCAGGCGCTTGCCAAAATCTAACATTCAATCATTGAACTTTCCATGACTGCAAGATGTTATACCTATATAACATTAAAAACATTGCAGTCATGGAAAAATATTTAATACACAGCAACGAACTGCATCTGATAGACGCAGAGAAAATCCATCAAGCCGTAGAAAAGATGGTGGAATCACTCGATTTAGCCGCAGGATCAACCACTAACTTCGATCTCTATCAGGTTGTGGAAAACTACTTTAAAGATCTCGAGAAAAGGAGAAAAATTAATCATGTACTGGGAATCAAAGAAGATAGATATGAACTAGCCGAAGATTTCGGTATAAAATAAAAAAGAGATTTATTCAATCACACCAGACAAGTTTTCCAAAAAATAAGGGAGTTGCACGTTAAGTACAACTTCCTTATTTTTTGAATTATCAGAGTATAACAATCAATTTCCCTGATGCACAGTAAGCTGTGGGAAAGGAAAGTTGATACCTTTTTCATTGAAGGTTTCGTAAATTGCTTTATTGGTATCAAAATAAACACCCCAATAATCTCCGCTATTTACCCATACACGTACCACCACATTCACACTGCTGGCATCCAGCGCATGAAGAGCTATAAACGGAGCAGGCTCATTCAAGATACGTTTATCGGCAGCCAGAATATCACGAACAATTTGCTGAACCTTATTGAAATCTTCTCCATAATCTATACCAATAATCCATTCTACACGTCGGGTTTCCTGATGACTGTAGTTGGTCACTACTCCACTGCTCAATGAACCATTTGGAATATAAATCAATTTGTTGTCCGAAGTAGTAAGGATGGTATGAAATATCTGGATTTCTTTTACTGTACCGGCTGAACCTTGCTGTGTTTCTATCCAGTCACCTACCTTATAAGGTTTGAACAAAAGAATAACCAGTCCCCCGGCAAAATTCTGCAAATTGCCGGACAAAGCCATACCGACAGCCACACCGGCAGAAGCCAATAAAGCCGCAAACGAAGTTGTTTCAACTCCCAAGGCGCCGACAACAGAAATAATTAAAAGGATTGTCAACAGAATATTTACCAGACTTCTAACGAAAGTTTTGATACTAACATCCACCTTTCGTTTATCCAACAGACGTCTTATAAACTTGTTGAGCAACGAGATAAGGAAACGTCCGACAATAAAGACGATGACCGCAATCAGTATACGTTCTCCGGCACGAATACCGAAGTCTATCAGTTGTTGAGTAATCAGCGAAAGTTTATCCAATCCGTCAGCATTGGCAATCGCTTCTTCCATTAATTTATCTGCGGCCACTTGCACAGAATCCGCAGCTTGTGTTGCTTGCAATAATAGTAGCATAATTAAAATATATATTAAGTGAATAAATTGCTCTTTTGCTATTTCAACAATTTACAAAGTTATATTGTTTTTAGCGAATCTAAAAGTTTTTTTTGCTTTCCTCCTGCAAAAGCTGTATTTTTGTAACCGATTCACTGGTAGGGGTGCCTTAACATGACGGGCTGAGAACATACCCATAGAATCTGATCCGGGTAATGCCGGCGTAGAGAACTAATTAGTAAGCAAAAATGAAAAGAATTGTATGGATGGCCGTCGCCTTATTGGGCGCAGGCATCACTGTTCATGCACAGACGAGTGCAAAGGACAGTATGAGAGTAGTAAACCTGCAAGAGGTGCAGGTAGTATCCACACGTGCCACAGCCAAAACTCCCGTGGCATTCACCAATATAGGTAAAGCAGAACTCAAAAAGGTAAACTTCGGACAGGATATCCCCTATCTGCTAAGTATGACTCCTTCCACATTGACCACATCGGATGCAGGAGCCGGTATCGGTTATACGACACTTCGCGTACGTGGAACCGATGGCACACGAATCAACATCACAGTAAACGGCATACCGATGAACGATGCCGAAAGCCATAACCTGTTCTGGGTGAATATGCCCGACTTTTCTTCTTCCGTAAAAGATATGCAGGTGCAGCGCGGAGCAGGTACATCGACGAACGGAGCAGGTGCTTTTGGAGCCAGTGTCAATATGCAAACCGAAGGTGCATCTATGAAACCATACGCCGAATTCAATGGTTCATACGGTTCGTTCAATACACACAAGGAAACAGTGAAAGTGGGAACCGGCTTACTCAATAACCACTGGACGTTTGACGCCCGCCTTTCCAATATCGGTACGGACGGATACATAGACCGTGCTTCGGTGGACTTGAACTCTTACTACCTGCAAGGAGGTTATTTTGCAGAAAACACCTCTGTGAAACTGATTGCATTTGCCGGAAAAGAAAAGACATATCATGCTTGGGGATATGCAACAAAAGAGCAAATGGAAGAATTCGGCAGACGTTACAATCCTTGCGGGGAAATGTACACCGATGCCAACGGCAAAAAACATTATTACGACGACCAAACAGATAATTACCTGCAAAAGAATTATCAACTTCTCTTCAATCACACTTTCTCAACGGCTTGGAACCTAAACGTTGCCTTACATTATACCAAAGGTGACGGTTATTACGAAGAGTACAAAGACGGCAGATACCTGATAGAATATGGGTTAAAGCCATTTACAATAGATGGAACCGAAGTAGCTAAAAGCGATTTAGTCCGTCAAAAGAAGATGGATAATAAATTCGGCGGCGGTGTTTTTTCTCTCAATTACACAGCCAACAGGCTAAGTGCATCCCTGGGCGGCGGATTAAATCAATACCGGGGCAATAACTTCGGAAGAGTTCCCTGGGTGAAAAACTACGTAGGTTCTCTATCTCCCGACCATGAATATTACCGCAACAAATCCAAGAAGACCGATGGAAATATTTATCTGAAAGCGAACTACGATCTTACCAGAGGACTAAGTGCTTATGCCGATCTCCAGTATCGCCACATCAACTATACCATCGACGGAAACAATGATAAATATGACTGGAGCAAGAATACGCTGCGTCCACTGGCAGTAGATAAAAAGTTCGATTTCTTTAACCCGAAAGTAGGATTAAACTGGAACATCACTTCCAACCATCGTGTGTATGCCTCTTTCTCGGTTGCTCAAAAAGAGCCGACAAGAAACAATTATACGGATGGTGATCCGGACTCGTACCCCAAAGCAGAAAAGCTGCTCGACTATGAAGCAGGATATACCTTTGCCAACCAATGGCTGACAGCAGGTGCAAACTTCTACTACATGGACTATACCGACCAACTGGTTCTGACCGGAGCCTTAAACGATATAGGTGAAGCACTGACCGAAAACGTGCCGGACAGTTATCGCATGGGAATCGAAATCATGCTGGGAATCAAACCGTGCAAATGGTTTCAATGGGATATCAACGCTACATGGAGCAAAAACCGTATTCAGGATTTCGTAGAGAGCCTGCCGGGCTACCACTATAATAACGACGGTAGCTCTACTTCTCTCCCAACTATTCAGATAAAGCATAAAGACACTCACATTGCTTTCTCACCAGACTTCTTACTCAACAATCGTTTCTCATTCAATTATAAGGGATTCGAAGCTGCCCTGCAATCACAGTTCGTAAGCAAACAGTATATGACAAACGCAGAAGTTGAAGAACTGACTCTTGATAAGTATTTTGTCAGCAACCTCAATCTGGCGTACAGCTTCCGTCCCAAGAAAGTACTGAAAGAAGTCACTGTAGGATTTACTGTATACAATTTGTTTAATGAAAAATATGAAAATAACGGCTGGGCATCAAGTGACTACACCGATACGCTGGAAAATCGGGGAAACTATGCCGGATATGCTGCACAAGCAGGAACAAACGTTATGGGACATGTTTCTTTCCGCTTTTAATCACACAGAGTTATGGAATTGAATTTTCTGGAAATATTCGGTACGATTGTCGGGCTGGTCTACCTTTGGTTAGAGTACCGGGCAAGTATCTACCTTTGGATAGCGGGTATTGTGATGCCTGCCATCTACATCTTCGTATATTACAAAGCCGGATTGTATGCTGACTTTGGCATCAATATCTACTACTTGATAGCTGCCATCTACGGCTGGTTCTTCTGGATATGGGGACACAGAAAAAAGAAAGGCCAATTGACGACAGCAGATGCTTCAATCGGTGCCCCCCCTAAAGGTCTTCCTATCGTACATACTCCGGGAAAATGTTACTTGCCTCTTTTTCTGGTATTCGTCGTTTCTTTCCTCGGTATTGCATGGATACTGATAGCATATACGGATAGCAATGTTCCTTGGCTGGACAGTTTTACTACCGCATTAAGTATTGTCGGCATGTGGATGCTGGCACGCAAATACATCGAACAATGGTTTGCTTGGATTCTTGTGGATATTGTCTGCTGCGGACTTTATATCTACAAAGACCTTTATTTTACTTCCGCTTTGTACGGACTTTACTCCATTATAGCTATCTTTGGCTACTTTAAGTGGAAAAAATTAATGAGCATACAATGAAATACGAACACTATACTCCCGAAGCCGTGATACTTGCCAATGGCGAATATCCCAGCCATCCTCTTCCCCTGCAAATGCTGGAAAATGCAGAATTTGTAGTTTGTTGTGACGGGGCAGCCAATGAATATATCCTGCGTGGGCATACTCCTGATGCAATTATTGGTGACGGGGATTCTCTTTCACCGGAATATAAAGAACTATTCTCCCTTATTGTACATCAGATAGCGGACCAAGAAACGAACGACCAAACCAAAGCCGTTCATTTCCTGCAAAAGAAAGGATTCCGGAGAATTGCCATCGTCGGAGCCACCGGCAAACGGGAAGATCATACGTTAGGAAACATCAGTCTGCTGATCGACTACATGAAAGACGGTATCGAGGTACGTACCATTACCGATTATGGTATGTTTATTCCCGCCAAAGACACGCAAACTTTCGTCTCTCATCCGGGACAGCAAGTTTCTATTTTCAATTTCGGAGCGAATGGATTGCAAGGAGAAGGATTAGTTTATCCTCTTAGTGATTTTACTAATTGGTGGCAAGGAACGCTTAATGAAGCAACAGCTAATAAGTTTACTATCCATTGTACGGGAGAGTATTTAGTATTCCTGACTTCCATGTAAGCCATATAAAACGTTTAAAAGATAACTTGACAGGATGGAAAAACAAGAGAGCGAAATTCAATACTTCACCCTCTTGTTCAAAAATACAAATAAGACCAGCTATTTTACTTCCCAGTAAATTTTATAAGTCTTAGTAAAATTAGAATTAAGTCCCTTTCTCACTTGGGTTATTGTTAAATTAGGTTCATTCTCCCGTTCACCCCAATAATAAGTATATTTGTTATTCCATTGAGCAGTTGTTTCAGTAGACAAGAACTCAAAAGCCCTTGTAGCATAAAAGTCAAACAATCCCCAAATAACTTCCGAATCATGCATGAACCATTCCCATTGATACATGCCGGATATAAAACCATCCAAGTCTACTGAACTGATATTATCATCATCGCTAAAATAACTAAATGTATGAGAATTATCACCATATAAGGAGGTTATATGACCACTTACATATGTTGGCGTCCAACTCTGATTCGTCGATCCACGCTGATATACTAATTTAGAAAGTTTCTTATTGGAATTATAAGTGAACGTACTCAATCCATCATTTGCATCCGTCCCGTTCCACATCTTTGTCAGATACCCATTCGTTCCAATAAATCCAGTATTGACAATCTTTCCATTAAGTCGCAAATAAACTGTCGTATCATCATAGGTGAATGTGTAAGTCTTGCTTGGAGTCTTATACCTCATGATACGTCCTCTGCCATCATATTCGAAGGTATATGTATCTTTATCGTCAACGACTATTTTCGTCACTTTAAATCTAGCGGAATAGGGCTTATAAGGATTATTATCATCGGTTCCACCTATTTCACCTTCCTCTCCATCATTTTGCTCCGGAGAGGAAAGTTTGTAATAGACAAACTTCAAATAATAGTCTTCATAGTTTATCACCAAAACAAGGATATTCTTTCCCAGCGTGTAGATTTCATAACGGATATCGGATATAAAGATGGAATAAAAATCTCCAGATAAGTCCCATTTCTGATTCACACTGTTTCCATTAGGATATGTCAACTTGCAGTTTCCATCCTCCGTAAATTCAAGATTCGGTTCTTCCGAAATATCCTCTTTGGACTGTTCTATCCCATCCTCATCGACCACTGTTTTAGATGACAACTTCCATTCCCCCAAAAGCATTTTACGCGCTTGCACATTTCCGGTTTCCAAAACAACTGTCTCATCTCCGTCAGAAATACAACTTGATATTGCAAACAGACAAAGCATTATTGCTAAAAACATTTTTATTCGTGCGATTACATATGTTACTTTCATATTCTGTCCTCCATTTATTTGATTTCAAATTCAACTCTGCGGTTTATCAATCTCCCTTCTTCCGTGTCATTAGAAGCTATCGGTTTAGTCATTCCATAATAAGTATAGGAAAGTTTGGAAGAACCAACCCCTTTCTTTATTAAATAATCGTATACAGCTTTCGCTCTTTTCCTGGAAAGTTCCATATTGAAATCTTCTTTACCTACATTATCCGTATGTCCTTTAATTTCAACACTAAGATTTGTTCTTTGCATCAACATGGCTATCTTATCAAGGTAAGCATATGAATTTTTGTTTATTGCACTCTTGCCAAATTCAAAATTGATAACATCTACTGCGCAGATTGTCTTTCCGGCGATAGGTTTCTGGGCTACCACTAAATCGAGAATCTCTTCCAACGTATAACACGGCTTTTTCTCCTCAATGATTACAGGTACTCCCTCTTCTTCTACCACAATCGGTTTCTCAACAACGGGAACGGGCTTTTCCTTTTTAGGCGTCTTTTTAAATATACTCAAAGGAACGGACACAGCTGCCGTAATTTCTATGTCCTGATGTTTCCGTGTACCAGTAATATCATATATTGCCCGATTGACTGCGATAGCTTCCCCATCTTTTTCTTTACTTCCGTAAGTGTCAGTGATGCCATACTGATAATTTGCTTCCAAAGCCAAATGGATCTTTTTCCCTGCTGCAACTTTAATAGGAATCCGTATTCCCAACCCTGCAGCCACGCTAAAATTTACTTTAGAGAAGTTCGCTTCGTTTATATCCAGAGGTTCCCATTCATAAGCCTCACCATCATGGAATTCGGTATAATTAACTTCGCCTCCTCTGCCAATCCCCAATATGGGCGCTACATAAACATAAGGGCTCACTTTGGATGGATTGGCAAAATTAAAGATAAGAGGCAACCGGAAATCAGTGTATTTCGTTTTCAGTTTATAGTAGATATTGCTATCTTCTATTTTGGTTCCACGCGATAGGAATAGAATTTCTGGACGGACAGAAAATTTTCGGCTCCTACCCAAATCAAACTCTGCAAATATCCCACCAACTCCATTAGATCCCCAGTCCGGACTGTACAGGTCAAGATTAGAATAATGCATATTAGAAAAATGCATTCCTCCTTTTACTCCCAATCTTACTCTTTCAGATTTATCATCCGATTGAGCCATCACTAAAAAACAAAAACAGCACAGGGAAAAAAATAATAAACTCCTTGCTTTCATAAAAAATGTGTTTGTTCTGTCCGCAGTCCCTTAAGGCAGAATTTACAAAACGGAAGCGTGGAACTGCGTGCCATTCCGTTAACGAAGGTCCTGAGAAAACCCAATAACACAAAATGGACAGCAGCCCCACGCCTATAGCGCGAGAACCGCTCATGCCATTCTTGTGTTATTTTGAAAATTTCTCAGGTTTTCGTTAACAAGAATGAAGCACAACGCTTCTTACAATATCACTATAAAAAATGTTCAGGGACACTTCCCTTCAACAATGCTTGCAAAGATACACACTTTTTAGCAATTCTCCATATCTCATTTCCAATAATTCCCGTTTTCTCACCTATCAAGAACAACATTTATAAGAAATACATAATATGAAAATAAAAGTTCAAAACTCGATCCTATTTAACACATCAATATACTCTCACTCTGAATAGGGTGATACTTATACAATTGAATCGAAAATACCTTTATTCATTACGGTGCGGAAATGAAGTAAATGCTTATGATTCTTTTTAGGCACGGATTACACGGATTTCACGGTTTTAGCGTAGTAAGTGCGCAAAGCTACCGTGTAATCCGCGTAATCCGTGCCTAAATTTTATGACTTGTTTAGTTCAAAACGGTGCAGAAAGAAAGCAAATGAGAATAAAATGAGGTATCTATCATTTTAAACGAAATGAGGATTCTCCTCTCCCTTGTATAATGTAGCTATACACTGTGAAAAGAGACTTCTCACTACGCTTAGAACAATAGATAAAACCGAAAATTCAATCCAAGACCTCTTCTGAAGTGATAAAAAGTGGATACTACAATGAAAGGAGATAGCTCTTGAAATCAGCAAAGTCTTTCGTCATTTGCAAACTCTTCTTCTCGCCTTTCATAAATTCCTGCAACTTGGCAGGTATCTCTACTGATTCACCGATAATGCTTTCCACTGCTTCAAGGAATTTAGCCGGATGAGCCGTTTCAAGGAACACACCTGCTTCACCCTCTTTCAAGCCTTCTACCAATGCGCGGTATCCGCAAGCTCCGTGAGGATCAAGGAGATAATGATGTTCTTTCCAAGTTTCTTTCACCGTTTCACGGATCTGCTCGTCGGTATAAGTTGTTCCTGAAATTTCGGCAGAGATAGCAGCATGCGAACCGTTATACAAATCAAGCACACGGGCAAAGTTACTAGGATCTCCCACGTCCATAGCGTTAGCGATTGTTGCAATAGACGGACGGGGATTGTATTTGCCAGTTTGCAGGTATTGATAGAAAATATCATTGCGGTTGTTGGCAGCAATGAAACGCTTCACAGGCAATCCCATTTTCTTTCCGAACAATCCTGCGGTGATATTTCCGAAGTTTCCGCTAGGTACACAGATTACAACATTATCAGCTTTTCCGGCACGTTTCAATTGTGCATAAGCATAGAAATAATAAAATGCTTGTGGCAGGAAACGGGCTACATTGATGGAATTGGCAGAAGTCAATGACAGATGTTCATTCAACTCCTTATCCATAAAAGCAGCTTTTACCAATGCCTGGCAATCATCAAACGTTCCGTCCACTTCTAGCGCAGTGATGTTCTGCCCCAGTGTAGTGAATTGTTTTTCCTGTATTTCGCTGACTTTTCCTTTCGGATAGAGCACATATACATGAATACCGTCCACACCCAGAAAGCCGTTAGCCACGGCACTTCCCGTATCACCGGAAGTGGCTACCAGTACATTTACATTCTTCTGTCCTTCCTTCTTAATGAAGTATCCCAGCAGACGCGCCATGAAACGACCGCCTACATCTTTGAAGGCCAATGTCGGTCCGTGGAAAAGTTCGAGCGAATAGATGTTATCCGCTACTTTTACCAAAGGTACATCAAAACTTAATGTATCATATACAATCTGTTTCAGAGTATCGGCAAGAATATCCTCACCGAAGAAAGCATCGGCTACACGATAAGCTATCTCCTGAAAAGACAACGTATCAATCGTATCATAAAACTCTTGTGGAAGAGGCTTGATAGACATAGGCATAAACAACCCTTTATCGGCTGCAAGCCCCTTTACAACTGCTTCCTGTAAAGAAGCCACCGGAGCCTGTTTATTCGTACTATAATATTTCATGGGATGATATTTTTAGTGCTCACCACAGATTACACAGATTTACACAGATTATTTTCTCTATTATTACATAGCACAAAGTCTCTTATCACTTTAAATCTGTGCGAATCTGTGTAATCTGTAATGAACATTATTTCATAAATTCTTTAATGAACTCGTCTTCTTTCAACACACCATAACTACCATTGCAGGCAGATACTTCGTCGTAAGTTTGCACCTCGTCCGGCTCGATACCCGGATACCAGATAAGAAACGGAATGGGATCAGATGTATGAGTACGAAGCTCACAGGGAGTAGGATGATCGGGCAATACAGCAATGGCTACCGGTTCGTCCCAATCTTTCACTGCTTCATAAATAGGACCTACGGCACGTTTATCGAGATTCTCGATAGTGAGAAGTTTCAAGTCGATGTCTCCCTCGTGTCCGGCCTCATCACTGGCTTCGATATGCAGATAAACAAAATCATCTGTCTTCAATGCTTCCAAGGCAGCGGCCACTTTGTTTTCGTAGTTCGTATTATAAAGTCCGGTTGCTCCCTCTACTGCGATGCGACGTAAATCAGCATAGTAACCGATTCCGTTTATCAGATCGACAGCCGAGATGACGGCTCCTTTCTTTACTTGCGGGAATGTCTCGGAGAAAGTAGGCATCTGCGGACGATAACCGGGACTCCAAGGCCAAATGCTATTTGCAGGGTCCTTACCTTCAGCCATACGCTTCAGATTCAACGGATGATCTTTCAGCAGTTCCTGTGATTTCAGAATCAGGTCGTTAATCAGATCTGCCGTTTCTTGCGCTTCCGGAACCAATGGTTTCACCATCAATGGACGGAAAGGTTTCAAAGGTACATCATGCGGAGGTGTACAGTCCAGTTCTTTATTACCTCCCTTGATAACCAATAGATGGCGGTACTGAACTCCTGTATGAAAGCGTACGCGGTCATTGCCCAGCTTTTCTTGCAGATATTGAATCAATACATCTGCTTCTTCTGTAGATATATGTCCGGAGGAGTGATTCTTCAGAATTTCTCCTTCCACACAAATCAAATTACAGCGCATTGCCATCTCGCCCGGTTTCAGATCCACACCAATACTGGCAGCTTCCAGCGGTCCGCGACCTTCATATACCTTTGGCAAATTATATCCCAACACGGACATATTGGCAACTTCACTACCCGGATGGAAACCTTCCGCCACAGTAATCAGGCGGCCGTTACGTCCCATGCGAGCCAGCTTATCCATATAAGGCGTCTTTGCATATTGCAGGAGCGTCTTGTCCCCTAATGACTTCACTGGCCAATCGGCCATTCCGTCTCCCAATATGATAATATGCTTCATAAATTGAAAATTGAGAATTGAGAATTAAAAAATGAAAGAAAGCCTTAGATCCGTTTCCGAATGGTATTTCTCAATTTTTAATTCTCAATTTTTAATTTATTAAACGTTTGCGATACTCATGATGTCGGCAAATACTCCGGCAGCCGTTACGCCGGCACCGGCACCGTATCCTTGAATCATCATCGGATATTCTTTATAGCGTTCCGTAGTGAGCAGGATAATGTTGTTGCTGCCTTCCAAGCCGTAGAACGGATGGTTGGAGCCAACTTCCTGCAGACCGACGGAGGCTTTTCCATTCTCCAGTTTGGCGACGAAGCGCCAGTGTTTGTTTTCTTTTTCCAATACCTGGCGACGGGCTTCAAAGTCTGCGTCGAGACTTGGAACACGTTTCCAGAAATCTTCCAGAGAACCTTCGAAGAAGTCATTCGGAACAAAGAGGTTCTTTTCAACATCTTCCTGTTCCAGACGGTATCCGGCTTCACGTGCCAGAATCACCAGTTTACGGATCACATCTTTTCCACTCAAGTCAATACGTGGGTCCGGTTCGGAGTAACGTTCTTCCTGTGCCATTTTGATGGTACGGCTGAAAGGAATATCGGCACTGATTTTATTAAATATATAGTTCAGCGTACCGGAAAGCACCGCTTCAATCTTCAAAATCTTGTCACCGCTATGAATCAGGTCATTAATAGTATTGATGATCGGAAGACCTGCACCTACGTTTGTTTCGAACAGATACTTCACACCACGCTGGCGGGCAATCGTTTTCAGTTCACGATAGTTTTCATAAGCGGAAGAAGCCGCAATCTTATTGGCTGCTACCACAGAGATATTGTGTTGCAGGAAATCTTTGTAAAGCGATGCGATGTCAGCGCTGGCCGTACAGTCTACAAATACGGAATTAAAGATATTCATTCCGATAATCTCGTCGCGGATGGTTTGCAGGCTGCTGTCCTTGCCCTTTTCCAGCAGTTCTTCACGGAAGTTGGCGAGGTCGAAACCTTCACGGCTGAACATTGCCTTGGCTGCATCAATGATGCCTACTACATGGAGTTTCAGTCCGTTTTCCATCATCAGCTTTTGTTGCTGGCAACGAATCTGTTCTACCAAGCTGCCCCCTACCGTACCGACACCACAGATAAAGAGGTTCAATACCTGATATTCGGAGAGGAAGAAAGAGTCGTGGATTACGTTCAATGATTTACGCAAGGATTTGGAATCGACAACAAAAGAGATATTAGTTTCCGAAGCTCCCTGTGCGCAAGCGATAACGTTGATACCATTACGTCCCAGTGTACCGAAAAGTTTACCTGCGATACCCGGTGTATGTTTCATATTCTCACCTACGATAGCCACTGTTGCCAGATTTCTTTCTGCCAGAATCGGAGAAATCTCACCCATCTCTATTTCTTTCGCAAATTCTTCGTTCAGCACTTCACAAGCCAAGTCGGCATCGGCATTACGCACACCGATAGAAGTACTGTTTTCCGATGAAGCCTGTGACACGAGGAACACGCTGATTCCATTCTTTGCCAATGCTTTAAAGATGCGGTAGTTTACACCGATCACACCTACCATACCGAGGCCCTGAACAGTAATCAGACTTGTGTCGTTGATGGAGGAAATACCTTTGATAGCCTTGCTCTGCGGGTTGGAAACTTCTTGTTTGATAACCGTTCCCACTCCATCCGGGTTGAATGTATTCTTTATTATAATAGGAATATTCTTGTGACATACGGGATAGATAGTCGGCGGATAAACCACCTTTGCACCGAAATTACAAAGTTCGGTCGCTTCTACGTAACTCAATTCCGTAATCGTATAAGCAGTCGAAATGACACGCGGATCAGCCGTCATAAATCCGTCTACGTCCGTCCAGATTTCCAGACTTGCCGCATCCAATGCCGCAGCGATAATAGCAGCCGTATAATCCGAGCCACCGCGTCCGAGGTTCGTTACATCCCCTGTTGTTTTATCCGAAGAGATGAATCCCGGCACCAGTGCTACTTTAGGAATAGACTGGAAAGCCTCTTTCACTAGTTTATTAGTCAATTCTGTATCCAGCGTGTGCTTGCTATGCTTTCTTTCCGTCTTGATAAAAGTGCGCGAATCGAACCATTTTGCTCCCTCAATCAGTGCGGTGACGATGATCGATGAAAGGCGTTCACCATAGCTGACGATTGTATCCGAAGTTTTCGGGGAAAGGTCTTTAATCAGGTAAATTCCCTGAAAGATATCCTTCAATTCGTTCAGCAGCTCGCCAATCTGACGTTGCAACGATACTTGCTTTTCTCCGGCAGGAATCACCTCCTTAATCATCTCCACATGACGGTAAACGATTTCACGGAACTCACCCTCATAGGCTGAATCTCCCACTGCCGCCATCTTCGATGTATTTATCAATTTGTCAGTGATGCCTCCCAATGCGGAAACAACTACAATTACCGGCTCATTTGCCGACTCTACAATTCTCTTTACGCTTAAAATGCTGTTCACGGAACCTACGGATGTTCCGCCGAATTTCATTACTTTCATGAAGATACTTATTTAAATGCAATGTCCTGCAGTTTGCTTTTTACAGAACGATTGGTTGTTTACGAATAAAATTGAATTTGAATTTTGCCTGCTTATACAAGCGTGAATCACGTAGATACACAAAAACTATCCATTAACCCCTAAGGGTCATGGTACACATGGATGTGACTGTATGTGGATAGTACTTCATCATAGTCCTTGTTTCTACTCTTGTTTTTGATAAGTGTCGCAAAAGTAATAATAAAAACGTTCAATCTATCACTTTTTTCGGTTTTTTTCTGATAAAAAGAATCTTTCGCCTGCGCTTTATCCGGTCATTCGCCTTCACTTTTATGACATTTTGTTACTTATTTATCAAATCTATTATTATATTTGCGAAAACAATCGCACAAAATCAGCTTATGAGCCCATTAAATACTTCCGTATTGTTAATATACACCGGTGGAACAATTGGTATGATTGAGAATGCCGCGACAGGTGCTCTGGAGAACTTTAACTTCGAGCAACTGCAAAAGTATATCCCCGAACTGCAAAAGTTCAATTTTCCAATTGACACCTATCAGTTTGATCCTCCGATGGATTCGTCGGACATGGAACCGGATATGTGGCGGAAGCTGGTACGCATTATTCACGACAACTACAATCGTTACCACGGCTTCGTCATCCTGCACGGAACGGACACGATGGCTTATACCGCTTCCGCACTAAGTTTTATGCTGGAAGGACTGGACAAACCTGTTATCCTCACAGGCTCACAGCTTCCCATCGGCGTACTCCGCACCGACGGAAAGGAAAATCTGATGACCAGTATCGAGATTGCCATCGCACAAAACAAGGAAGGAAGGGCACTGGTGCCCGAAGTATGCATCTTCTTTGAAAATCACCTGATGCGGGGAAACCGTACGACAAAGATGAATGCAGAAAACTTCAATGCATTCCGTTCTTTCAATTATCCGGTATTGGCGGAAGCGGGAATCCATATTAAATATAATAATGTGCAAATTCACGGAAATGGTGAAGAGCGGGAATTGAAACCGCACTATTTGCTGGATACCAATGTAGTGGTACTGAAGCTCTTTCCGGGCATCCAGGAAAATGTAATTGCCACCATTCTGGGGATTGAAGGTTTAAAGGCGGTTGTGCTCGAAACATACGGTTCGGGGAATGCTCCCCGAAAGGAATGGTTTATACGCCGGCTCTGTCAGGCCAGTGAACGTGGAATTGTGATTGTCAACGTAACACAATGCAGCGCAGGAATGGTAGAAATGGAACGTTACGAAACAGGATACCAGTTATTGCAGGCAGGTGTTGTCTCCGGATATGACAGTACAACGGAATCGGCAGTCACTAAATTAATGTTCTTACTGGGACATGGATATACCCCGGATGAGGTACGCGACCGGATGAACCGTTCGATAGCAGGAGAGATTACGCTGTAAACCTTCTATTTGTTTTATGCATTGAACAGATTTAATCTGAATTTGTTTTGCGCGTTGAACAAATTATATCTATTTTTGTCTTCTATAGTAAACATCTTAAAATATGGATACACTCATTAGAAGATATAAAAGGCTGTTAGCAGCTACTTCTACCGCCTATATCAGAAGTTTGATGGATACAATCAACTGGGATAACCGCCTGATTGCTATCCGAGGGGCCCGTGGAGTCGGGAAAACGACTTTAATGCTTCAATACTTAAAACTTCATTATTCTAATGATAGCCAAAGTGCCTTATATACGAGTTTAGACAGTCTATATTTCACACAACACTCTCTTAGTGAACTTGCCGAACAGTTTTACCTGAAAGGAGGGAAATGCCTCTTTCTGGACGAAGTACACAAATATCCGTCATGGAGCAAAGAAATCAAAAACATATATGATGAGTTCCCTGAACTGAAAATAGTATTTACCGGTTCATCCTTACTACAACTTCTGAATGCGGAAGCAGACTTATCCCGCCGATGCATATCATATAATATGCAGGGGCTATCCTACCGTGAATACCTGCACTTATTCCATCAGATTCAAATCCGCCCTTATACACTGGAAGAGATACTGGACAACAGTGATGGAATCTGTAATGCAGTAAATTCCCAATGCCGCCCTCTTGCCTACTTTGAAGATTATTTGAAACACGGATACTATCCTTTTTATCTGGAAGGAAATGCGGAATACTATACACGCATCGAAAATATAGCAAACCTGATACTTGAAATCGAACTTCCACAGCAATGCGGAGTGGATATCAGTAACGTACGTAAACTAAAAAGCCTGCTGGGAATCCTCTCCTCCGAAGTGCCCTTTATGGTGGATATCACCAAACTTTCCGCCATGGCGGAACTTTCACGGACTACCATTCTGGCTTATCTACAATATCTGGACAGGGCTAAATTAATCCACCTTCTTTATTCGGATAATGATTCCATCAAGAAACTACAAAAGCCTGATAAGATTTATATGGAAAATACCAACCTGCTTTATGCATTGACCTTTAAGGACGTAAACAAAGGTACATTGAGAGAAGTGTTCATGGTAAACCAACTCTCTTATCAACATCGTGTAGAATATTGCACACGCAGTGCAGACTATACAATAGACAGCAAATATACGATAGAAGTTGGAGGAAAAAGTAAGGACGGGAAACAGATAGCCAATAGTCAGCAGGCATTTATCGCCGCAGATGATATTGAATATTCAGCCGGAAACAAGATTCCACTCTGGACATTCGGATTTTTATATTAAAGAAGCAAGAATATGGCAAAAGAGAAAACCGTATATGTATGCAGTAATTGCGGACAGGATTCACCGAAATGGGTGGGTAAATGTCCGTCGTGTGGAGAATGGAATACGTATGTTGAGGAAATCGTACGGAAAGAACCCACTAACCGCCGTCCGGTGTCGGGCATTGAAACACAGAAGCCCAAGCCACTGGCACTTAGCGATATAGAGGCAGACGATGAGCCACGCATCAATATGCACGATGATGAACTGAATCGTGTATTGGGGGGCGGACTTGTACAGGGTTCTCTTGTCCTGATAGGTGGCGAACCGGGAATCGGTAAATCGACGCTCGTCATGCAGACCGTACTGCACATGCCGGAAAAGAAGATTCTTTATGTATCCGGTGAAGAGAGTGCACGACAGCTGAAACTTCGTGCCGACCGTCTCTCTGACACTTCCAGCGATTGCCTGATTGTTTGCGAGACTTCACTCGAACAGATTTATGTGCATATCAAGAATACAAATCCCGATTTAGTGATTATCGACTCTATACAGACTATTTCCACCGAAAGTATCGAATCGTCTCCCGGAAGTATAGCGCAAGTCAGAGAATGTTCGGCGTCTATTCTTCGTTTTGCGAAAGAAACGCATACACCTGTATTGCTGATCGGACATATTAATAAGGAAGGAAGTATTGCAGGACCTAAAGTGCTGGAACATATCGTAGATACTGTTCTTCAATTTGAAGGCGACCAACATTATATGTATCGTATTCTACGCAGTATCAAGAATCGTTTCGGTAGTACGGCAGAATTAGGTATCTATGAAATGCGTCAGGATGGGTTGCGCCAGGTAAATAATCCTTCCGAACTTTTGCTAAGTCAGGATCATGAAGGGATGAGCGGGGTAGCCATTGCCTCCGCCATTGAGGGGATTCGCCCGTTTTTGATTGAGACACAGGCTTTGGTAAGCTCTGCAGTCTACGGAAATCCGCAACGTTCGGCAACCGGTTTCGATTTGAGAAGAATGAATATGCTGCTGGCTGTTCTCGAAAAGCGCGTGGGATTTAAGTTGGCACAGAAAGATGTGTTCCTGAATATTGCCGGAGGATTGAAAGTGAATGATCCGGCTATCGACCTGCCGGTTATCAGTGCGATCCTTTCTTCCAATATGGATGCAGCCATTGAACCGGAAGTTTGCATGGCGGGAGAAATCGGTCTGTCGGGAGAGATACGTCCTGTGAATCGAATTGAACAGCGTATCGGTGAAGCTGAAAAGTTAGGTTTCAAACGCTTCTTGCTGCCCAAATATAACTTGCAAGGGATCGATACCCAAAAACTGAAGATAGAATTAGTACCGGTAAGAAAAGTAGAAGAGGCGTTCAGGGCTTTATTCGGTTAGATTCACCACAGAGGACGTAGAGGACACGGAGGAGTGATTAATCAAGTAAGTAAATGATGATAGAAGATATTAATAATTTAACGAGTAGAGTGTTGGGATTAGCTTTTGAGGTGCATACTCAATTGGGAGCAGGTTTGCTTGAAAGTACATACGAGAGCTGCTTATTTTATGAATTGAGAGCAAACGCCATAGATGTAGAAAGGCAAAAGAAATTACCTATAATCTATAAAGGAACCCAATTAGATACAGATTACAGAATAGATTTGTTGATAGATAATCAACTCATTATAGAACTGAAAAGCGTGGAAACACTGCAACCGGTACATTCTGCCCAATTATTGACATATATGAAACTTAGCCATCTAAAATATGGACTATTAATAAATTTCAATATTCCTCATTTAAAACAAGGAATCAAACGTTTTATTATCTAAAAAATTAAACTCTGTGACCTCTGTGTCCTCTGTGGTGAAAAAATATGATACAAGAATACCAACTCCGCATCCTCCCCGAAATTGCTGCAAACGAGCAGAAATTAAAGGAATACCTTTCTAAAGAAAAAGGTCTGAATTTACGTGACATCACCGCTACCCGAATCTTGAAACGGAGTATTGATGCACGCCAACGGACTATCTTCGTCAATCTGAAGGTGAGGGCATACATCAAGGAAATGCCGCAAGAAGATGAGTACGAACGTACTATATATAATAATGTAGAAGGAAAACCGCAAGTGATTGTCGTTGGTGCAGGCCCCGGCGGCCTATTCGCTGCTTTACGCCTTGTTGAACTCGGATTACGCCCTATCGTCATCGAACGTGGAAAAGACGTGCGCGAACGTAAAAAAGATCTGGCACAAATCAGCAGGGAACACACTGTTGATCCGGAATCGAATTACAGTTTCGGAGAAGGAGGTGCAGGAGCTTATTCGGATGGGAAACTCTATACCCGGAGCAAGAAGAGAGGAAATGTAGATAAGATTCTGAATGTATTTTGCCAGCATGGAGCTTCGACTTCGATATTGGTGGATGCGCATCCGCATATCGGAACAGACAAATTGCCACGTGTCATTGAAAATATGCGGAACACCATTATCGAATGTGGCGGAGAAGTACATTTCCAGACACGAATGGATGCATTGATTATTGAGAACGATGAAGTCAAAGGTATCGAAACAAATACAGGAAAGACCTTTCTCGGACCTGTAATACTGGCAACCGGACATTCGGCAAGAGATGTATATCGTTGGCTGGCTGCCAATAATGTGACGATTGAAGCGAAAGGAATCGCTGTCGGGGTACGTCTGGAACATCCGGCAATGTTGATCGATCAAATACAATACCATAATAAGAATGGACGGGGCAAATACCTGCCCGCTGCTGAATACAGCTTTGTAACACAGGCAGAAGGCAGAGGAGTATATAGTTTCTGTATGTGTCCCGGTGGCTTTATCGTTCCTGCTGCCAGCGGACCGGAACAAGTGGTAGTAAACGGAATGTCTCCTGCCAACCGCGGGTCACGGTGGAGTAATTCGGGAATGGTAGTGGAAATTCAACCGGAGGATTTGGGAAATGAAGAATTAAAAATGAGGAATGAAGAATTGGCTGCGCAACAAGATGAACAGCTGATGGCACTGAATCCGAATTTGAAAAGTTCACAACTTTCAGAGATTAATTCACAGTTACTATCTGTTCTTCATTTTCAAGAGGAATTGGAACGTCAATGCTGGTTGCAGGGAGGCAGACGACAGACCGCTCCAGCGCAACGCATGCTGGATTTTACCCGCAAGAAATTGAGTTACGATCTGCCCGAGTCATCCTATAGTCCGGGATTGATTTCGTCTCCACTTCATTTCTGGATGCCATCATTTATTAATAAAAGGCTATCTCTTGGTTTCCAACAATTCGGACGAAGCAGTCACGGATTCCTGACTAATGAGGCAGTAATGATTGGGGTGGAAACACGAACTTCTTCCCCCGTTCGTATCATACGCGATAAAGATACTCTGCAACATGTCACCGTTCGCGGATTATTTCCTTGCGGAGAAGGCGCAGGCTATGCAGGAGGAATTGTGTCTGCCGGAGTGGATGGCGAACGATGTGCAGAAGCAGTAGCCAACTATTTCAATCATTAATTAAACTTACACTAAAATGAATTATCAACCCGAAATAGCAATTATAGAAGCCAATACATTGACCTGTCTCGGCCTGAAAGGAATCCTGGAGGAAATGATTCCTATGGCAACCATACGGACTTTTCATCACTTCAGCGAACTGATGGACGATACTCCCGATATGTATGCCCACTATTTCATTTCCGCACAGATTTACGTGGAGCACAATGCTTTCTTTCTCCCCCGGAAACGAAAAACGATTGTATTGGCAAGCGACAGTCCGCAATTCCAACTGTCCGGCGTACCTGTACTCAACATTCACGAATCCGAAGAAGAGCTGGTGAAAAACATATTGAAACTTCACCAACATGCTCACCACGACGGTTATCCGGTAAAAGATATGCCCCCCATGCCTCCGATGCAGCCTCATCAGGAAATTCTATCCGCCCGTGAAATAGAAGTGCTCGTACTGATAACCAAAGGATTAATCAACAAAGAAATAGCAGATAAACTGAATATCAGCCTGACTACCGTTATCACTCACCGAAAAAATATCACGGAGAAATTAGGCATTAAGTCCGTCTCCGGGCTGACTATTTATGCTGTAATGAACGGATATATCGAAGCTGACCGAATCTGACTTCTTAAAAAATAAGTCATAATCCTAATAAATGAGGATTGACCGTCATCTATATTTGCCGTTACTTTGCACCAGATAAATTAACAGCAGATGAAGACAAAGAAGATTATGATTGCCCTCATGCTCCTGACGACAGGGACAGCATGGGCTGAAGATTTCCCCAAAGACTCACTAAAAATAGTAGACATCGAAGAGGTGGTAGTGATTGCTACTCCAAAAGAGAACCGTAAATTACGTGATCTGCCGGTAGCCGCCACCGTTTTATCGCAAGACAATATGCGCGCCAATCAGGTAAATTCCGTGAAGAACCTGACAGGTATTGTTCCCAATCTGTTTATCCCTGACTATGGTTCCAAACTGACTACTTCGATTTATATCCGTGGAATCGGTTCACGCATCAATACTCCGTCCGTAGGACTTTATGTAGACAATATCCCTTATATCGACAAATCCGCTTTCGACTTCAACTATGCTGATATCGAACGTATTGATATTCTTCGCGGCCCACAAGGTACTCTCTACGGGCGTAACACGATGGGAGGACTTATCAAAGTACACACAAAATCACCTTTCACTTATCAAGGTACCGATATTCGCATGGGAGCAGCAACTTACAATAATTATAACGTTTCACTCACCCATTATCACCGTACATCCGACCGCTTTGCTTTTTCTACCGGAGGTTTCTACGAGCATACAGGCGGCTTCTTTGAGAATTCTGCACGAAATAACGAAAAGGTCGACAAAAGCAACGCCGGAGGCGGACGTTTTCGTGGAATTTACCTACCGACATCTAATCTGAAAATAGATATGGCACTTAGCTATGAATATAGCGATCAAGGTGGGTATCCGTATTATTATACCGGTATTACTCCCAGTGCCATAGCCAAAGCTCAAAAAGACGGTAAAGAAATGACAGAAGACCGGGCAGACTACATCGGTAAGATTTCATATAACGACCGTAGTAGTTACCGCCGTGGATTGCTCAACTCTGGTGTTAACATCGAATACCAAGCCTGTAACTTTATATTAAGTGCCGTGACAGGTTATCAGAACCTGAATGACCGTATGTTCCTCGATCAGGACTTCACAGAAAGGGATATTTTCAACATCGAACAAAAGCAGAGAGCGAACACCATTTCCGAAGAAATTGTCTTGAAAGCCAAACCCGGAAAAAGATGGCAGTGGGCTACGGGCGCTTTCGGATTCTATCAATGGCTGCATACTACAGGTCCTGTTCTGTTCAAAGAAGAAGGAGTGAAGTCAGTCATTGAAAACAACGCCAATTCCGCTTTTGAAGAAGTCTCTGCCAAACCCGGAGCTCCCACCATGGGAATGACCGTGCACAACCCGACATTAAGTGTAGGAGGAACCTTCGATACCCCAACCCTTAGCGGTGCACTTTATCATCAGTCCACTTTCAACAATCTGTTCATCGAAGGGTTGTCCGTTACAGCCGGACTCCGACTCGATTACGAAAAGATCAGTATGAAGTATAATTCTCTTAGCACTCCTATCGACTTTGGTTTCGACTTCCACATGGCAAAGGGTCCCATGCAAATAAATCTGTCCGATCAGAATATGAAAGCTCCGGCCTCTTTCGTAGGCAAGCTCTCGACTGATTACGTACAACTTCTACCCAAATTTGCTATTCAATATGAATGGAAGAATCAAAATAATGTTTATGCCACCGTTACCCGGGGATATCGTTCGGGAGGATATAACATCCAGATGTTCTCTGATTTATCACAAACTGAATTGAAAAATTCGATGATGAATGCCATCAAAGAAAGTCCGACAATAGGGCAAGATGCCGTATGGGGAGCAACTATCATTAAAATGATGGACCAAATGGTGCCTACAAAAGAGATTGATGTAAAAGCGTCCACCACTTACAAACCCGAATATTCGTGGAACTACGAAGTAGGTAGCCACCTTACTTTATGGGAAGGCAGACTTTGGGCCGACGTCGCAGCATTCTATATGGACACCCGCGACCAACAGCTCTCTCAATTTGCAGAAAGCGGCTTGGGACGTATTACCATCAATGCGGGGAAAAGCCGCAGTTATGGTGCAGAAGCAGCTCTTCGTGCCAGTGTGACAAAAGAGCTTAGCCTGAATGCCAGTTACGGATATACGTATGCCACTTTTACAGATTATGTAATCACAGAAGAGCAAAAAGACGGCAGTTTTAAAGTAACTGCAGATTACAATGGCAAATATGTTCCCTTTGTTCCCAAACATACCTTAAATATCGGTGGAGAATATGCCATCACCTGCAGCCCACGTTCTATCTTCGACCGGGTTGTATTCCAAGCGAACTATAACGCTGCCGGACGTATCTACTGGACTGAACAAAACGACGTCAGCCAATCCTTCTACGGCACACTCAACTGGAGAACGAATCTGGAAATCGGTGATGCAATGATTAGTTTCTGGGCACGCAACTTCCTGAATAAAGACTATGCCGCCTTCTATTTCGAAACAATGAACAAAGGTTTCATGCAGAAAGGACGCCCAATGCAATTTGGGGTAGATCTTCGCTGCCGCTTCTAATCATTTTTACTCATAAGGATATTATTTAGTCTTTTTATTATCAGCTAAAGATTTCATCCATATAGAATAATGATTTTCAACGCATTAACAGCTGACAATAAGCGCTGACAATAACCCCAAACAGGCTGACAATAAAAGATTCGGACTTTTATTGTCAGCCTGTCTCTTCGTAGATTAACAGCATAGAATACGGGATAGAAGAACGTATGTCCCTATGAAGTTTGCATTATAAAGCCGTTATACTTAATTTACCCAATCGGTATTGTTCTGTCAGACCTACGCTATCCTTAACTCTCCACGGCCGTGGTAGCATCTCTTCACGGCCGTGAGAGGATCTCGTCACGACTGTGGGAAGAAGTTACCACGACCGTGGGAAGGTAAAGATAGCGGTACCCTCACACAACTATACCGGCACCTTACCGGAACTTTATCAATGCTTCGGCATTAGTTTACCTACTGCTTGCTATCAGTTTGCTTATACCTAAGACTGCTTCGTTCATCATCCAACGTACCTGCCCTATACTTCAGTACGATCAGATTCCTCCACCCCACCATGCAAACGCTTCATCTGATAAGCAATACGTTCCGTCCCATTCTTAACATAAATGATGCCGCAACGTTGAAAGCCATACTTCGTCAGTATATGTTGCATGACCTTATTATCCCGATGAGTATCTACCCGGACATTAGGCCAACGTTGAAAACACCAGTCCAGACAAGCTTCCGACACCCCTTTCTGCTTTCCGTTCGTTGCCAACCGATGAATCACTCCATAAGGTTCGTCATTGAGCCATGCACCTTCATAAATCTGTTGGTAAGTAGGATCCTCTCCCAAGATGAAACAAAAAGTTCCCAAGATTTCTCCTTGTTCACCGGTACAGACAAAGCTATGACCGTCTTCAATCTCCTGACAGATCAATACTTCCGACGGATAACCGTCAATCCACTGGGTAGTATTCCCGGTTGCACGCATAAAGGCACGGGCATAGTCATAAATCTCCATCACTAAAGGGAGATCTTTTATTTCGGTAGACCTGATTTCCATCATTTGAAAAGTTATTCAGAAATAAAACAGATAATAAAATCACTCGTTAATCGCTCCACAATGGGGGCATATACCTTTCTCTTTCAGTTTCTCCCCGCAATGTCCGCAACGATACTTATACCCAATGTTTCGATAGACCTTCTTCGCAAAAACGAGAATAAAAAAGGCCAGGAATAGATAACCGATATAGATATGTGTCATCAGGATAAAGAAGAAATAACAGAAAATACAGCAGGACATCAGTCCCAGCAAATAAAAGATAGCTGCAGCGGGAGTCAACTGCCGGAACAAATCATCCAACACCGCCAAAGCGACTATCAGAAACAACCAGATACTCAACAGGAAAACAGAGAGAATGAAAGGAACTTTGAACGGTGACAAAGTTGGATTGAAATAAAAATGTTCCCACGTTTCTGGCACAAAGACCTGCATTGATTCGTAAATCGTTGCACTGAAAGCCATCAATAAACAAAGAAACAGGGGATAAACACTGTCAATATCATTAAAATAAACCATCTGCAACTGCTTCCGACGGAAAGCGCGAAACAAATAAGCTCCTACGAACAAAGCGAAAATAACCACAAAATAAGAGGCATGCGTATCACTGAAAAGATGAATAGCCTGCGAAATACTATCAGTCGGTGCAAATGACTTCTTGAGTTCTTTCTCACGTATCCAACCCTGTTCATCTTGTGTATGTGCCAGTTTCACCCAAATGCTGTCTACACTATCGGCAGGATGAACCGCAAACTCTGCAACCACTACCCTATCCCCCCTATTCAACTGAATAAAAGTATCTTTTATCGGGAGGCATTCCAAAGAGATGGAATCATCGACTACTTCCAAGTTTGTATTCCATGTATAATGGCGTTCATACAGGTAAGTCAGCGAATCTTTTGTTTTCTTCGACAACTCCTCCGAATCCAGAACAGGTGTTTTATAGTAACAAGACGAAAGCAAAAACAGACACAGTAGCAAGCTCATGACAGATTTCACCACAGAGAATGCGGAGAACACAGAGTTACTATAAGACACGGACGACATAGAAGACGCAGAGAACATGGAGAATAATTTTCTATCTCTCTTCCACAAACCGTTCAAACGACCGATTCCGGAAGGATGGGTTGAAACGTTGTCTCCTCTACGTCCTCTGTGACGAATAATTCCGTGATTAATTATCCTCATTGTGCCGCCTTTACTTTCATTTGACAATTCTTACAATCAAATTCCAAACGAAAACGTTTGCCGTCATTCGACACCAGATAATAGGGCTCTTTATAAGGCGAACGTACCCGTTGATGGATAGGACACCAGCCCATGCTATAGCGCAAACAATGTTTGCAGAACATCAGTACCGCATCTTCCACTGCTTCTTTTTCGTATGCTGCCGCTACCTGTTGTACTCCATGTTCCTGATAGAAAGAAGCTGCACGGGTGTTCATTACATTTCCCAGATAGGTTAATGTCGTTTGTGGGAAAGCATGACTCGTTGGCTTCCATACTGCCAATTCCTGACGATAATTGATTCGACGGGAAGTTATTAACTGGTCGATTGCCTGTCTGCGGAAATCGGCTAACACTGAAGCCGGCAGAAACCAGTTCCCGGTAAAGGATATTTCTATTTCTTTTGCTTCAAAAGGTGTATTCCCCAGTTTGGACAGTTGCGTTTTCAGATTGTCCGTCTGTGGAGTCCGGGCAAGTTCTTTCTCACGAGGGAGGGTGATTGTAACGCTATTATCATCTTCGTCAGTCAATGTCAGAGAGAAACCGAAATTGTTGTCGGCAAGCAAGATTTTCACTGCGATCTTTCTTTCTGCAGATTTGCGGGAAAGGATTCGCTCAAATTCCTGGTCGAAATTACGGTACAGTGTAGTGCGGGGTTTGATACGGGGCATTTCCTGCGGATAGAGTTTGTTACTGTCCACCCGGTTGATGCGGAAACCCTGCAAACGTCCCTGCTCGTCGATATAGCAAACACCGTCTCCATTGTTAAAGGATTTAAGTCCGGCAACTGTCAGATAGTTGCCCCGGGCCTCCTTCATGGTTCCCATCTCTTCGCCCAGCGATTTAGGAGTGTCGAAAGAGAATATCTCTTTATCACGTCCGTGCAAGAAATAATGCGTAAACCCACGACTGAAACTCTTGTCGAGTTGTGGTTTAAAGTCGAAACTGCACGTACCCGAAGAAGCACGTACATATTCCGGACGACGGGCAAAGATTGCATCCAGCTTCTGACGATAAGCAGCCGTTACATTCTTCACATAAGATACGTCTTTCAGTCGTCCCTCTATTTTGAATGAAGAAGCTCCGGCATCCAGTAGTTGTTCCAGTTCGTCGCTTTGATTCATATCTTTCAGGGAAAGCAGATGTTTGTCTTTGACAATCACTTTCCCGTCTGCATCTACCAGACTAAAAGGTAGACGGCAGAATTGTGCGCACTCTCCACGATTGGCACTACGACCGAAACAGGCTTGACTAACATAGCACTGCCCGCTATAGCTGACACAAAGCGCCCCATGTACAAATACTTCCAAAGGCACTTCCGGACAGCTTTCATGAATCTTCTTTATTTCACGCAACGATAACTCCCGCGCCAACACCACTTGACGGAAACCTGCTTCCCAAAGGAATTTCACTTTTTCCGGCGTACGGTTGTCCATTTGCGTACTGGCATGAAGCGGTATCGGAGGAAGGTTCAGTTTCGTGATTCCCATATCCTGTACAATCAGTGCATCGACACCAATCCGATAAAGTGCATGAATCATCTCCTCCGTCTCTTTCAACTCCTCTTCTTTCAGAATCGTATTGACCGTGACATAAATACGTGCATTATACAAATGAGCGTGCTGCACCAATGCTTCAATATCTTCCAATGAGTTCACAGCTGCCGCACGGGCACCGAATTTCGGAGCACCGATATATACAGCATCTGCACCATGGTTGATAGCTTCAATACCACATTCCAGGTTTTTCGCCGGAGCGAGAAGTTCTATTTTACGCTGCTTTATCATTTAATATCATTGATGTTGTAAGGTGTTTCCTGATAAACAAAGTAGTTCAACCAGTTGGAGAACAACAAATTGGCATGAGCACGCCAACGTACCAACGGGCCTTTTTCAGGATCATCGTCTATATAATAATTGCGAGGGATCTCTATTGGCAGGCCTTTATCCAAATCACGGCGGTATTCCGTATCCAGTGTCAGCGGAGAATATTCAGAGTGCCCCGTGACAAAGAACTCACGTCCACCCCGTGCCATCGCCATATAGACACCGGCTTCTTTCGATTCGGAAAGCAACGTCAGTTCCGGAACTTTCAGAATATCTTCCCTGCGCACTTCCGTATGACGGCTATGCGGCACATAGAAACAATCGTCAAAACCACGGAAGATGGAATGGAAAGGTTCCAGTACGCGATGCTCAAAGATGCCGAACATCTTCTCTTCCAGCGGATATTTTGGAACTCCATAATGATGATACAATCCGGCCTGCGCTGCCCAACATATATATAAGGTAGAAGTGACATGCGTACGTGCCCAATCAAAGATTTCCGTAATCTCATCCCAATAGGTCACTTCTTCGAAGTCCATCTGCTCTACAGGGGCTCCGGTGATAATCATACCATCATACTTCTCATGACGCATCTGATCGAAATCCGTATAGAACGTTTTCATGTGTTCTATCGGTGTATTCTTCGACGTGTGGCTCTTGATCTTCATAAACGAAATCTCCACCTGAAGAGGTGTATTCGAAAGTAAGCGCACCAAGTCTGTTTCCGTTGTAATCTTCAACGGCATCAGGTTCAGAATCACAATCCGTAGCGGACGAATATCTTGCTGCGTAGCGCGGGAAGTGTCGATCACAAAAATGTTTTCTTCCTTCAAAAGCTCTATCGCAGGCAGTTTATCGGGTAAATTTAAAGGCATAATCGCTATATATTAGTAATTTGAGTGCAAAAATACGAAAAATATAGCAGATTATAGGGAGGTTGCTTATTTAGAAGACGTACAAATTAAGTCAATTTAATCATCGAAGCATAACAACTAATCAATAAAAGCCTTATTTTTGCCGAAGAAATTAGTACTAATAATTTAAATCTTAGAAAAATGGCTTACGTAATTAGTGACGATTGTATTGCTTGCGGAACTTGTATCGACGAGTGTCCGGTAGAAGCTATCTCTGAAGGTGATATCTATTCTATCAACCCAGATGTATGTACTGACTGTGGTACTTGCGCAGACGTTTGTCCGTCTGAAGCAATTCACCCGGCTGAATAATACAAGCTACAAAAAATGTACAGGCTGCTTTCTATGGAAGGCAGCCTTTTTTATTCTCTATATTTAGACGGATGAGCTCGGATTATTTATATCTATAAAAAGGAATAGGCCAAGAAGTCACTTAAACAAAAAAAATCACCCTCACTACTGCAGTAAGGGTGATCCTATAAATTTAAGACTTTTCAGACAAACAAAATCTTTTTAATCTGGTTCGTCCGAGTAATCTGTACTGAACTCTTATTTCAATTTAGCTAATGCTTCCTTTATACGACGGATAGCCTCTACGATATTTTCATCGCTTGTAGCATAACTCATGCGGATACATTCAGGAGCACCAAAAGAGGCACCACCAACACAAGCCACGTGAGCTTCTTCAAGCAAGTACATTGCCAAATCATCTGAATCTGCAATCTTACGTTCGCCGTTGCTCTTTCCAAAGAAAGTATCGCATTTCGGGAACAAGTAGAAAGCACCTTGCGGAACGTTTACTTCAAATCCCGGAACTTCTTTAGCCAACTTCACAATCAGGTCACGACGGCGTTCGAATGCTTTCTGCATTTCTTTTACCGGTTCTTGTGTTCCTGTATATGCAGCTTCAGCAGCTTTTTGAGAAACAGAGCAAGGACCTGAAGTGTACTGACCTTGCAACTTGTTGCAAGCTTTTACAATCCATTCCGGACCGGCAATAAAACCGATTCTCCATCCTGTCATAGCATACGCTTTGGATACACCGTTTACAATCACTGTACGTTCCTTCATTTCAGGGAATTGAGCGATACTTTGATGTGCGCCGATGTAATTGATATGTTCATAAATCTCGTCAGCGATTACGATCACCTGCGGATGTTTAGCCAATACAGCAGACAGTCCGGCCAATTCTTCTTTTGTATATACAGAACCTGTCGGGTTGGACGGGGAACAAAGAATCAACGCTTTCGTTTTCGGAGTAATAGCAGCTTCCAGCTGTTCCGGAGTAATCTTGAAATCTTGTTCAATACCTGCTGAAACGATAACAGGAGTACCTTCTGCCATTTTCACCATTTCCGGGTAGCTTACCCAGTAAGGAGCCGGAACGATTACTTCGTCACCCGGATTTACCAATACAAGAATCGTATTACAAACAGATTGTTTTGCACCATTTGCACACGAAATCTGGGCGGCTGTATATTCAAGACCGTTTTCTTTTTTCAGTTTCTCAACAATAGCATTGCGCAAAGCCGGATAGCCCGGTACCGGAGAGTAGCGGGAAAAGTTATCATCTATGGCTTTTTTCGCAGCTTCTTTGATGTGGTCAGGAGTATTAAAATCAGGTTCTCCTACACTTAAGTTAATAACATCAACGCCTTGTGCCTTGAGCTCGTTGCTCTTTTGAGACATGGCAAGCGTCGCCGACGGCGACAAGCTGTTCAAACGATCTGATAATTGATTCATTTTGTATCTATTTTATTGTTGTTGAGTGAAAATCGCTGCAAAATAAGCGATAATATTTGATATATGAAAACAAAATGGCAATTTACTTATTAAAATGTAAAGTATGCCCCATTCTTTCTTTCTTTGTTCTCAAGTATCGCTCATTATACGGATTAGGAACTGTTTCAACAGGCACGTTTTCTACAATCTCCAATCCATAGGCTTCCAAACCAACACGTTTTACCGGATTATTTGTCAAAAGTCTCATTTTGTGTACTCCCAGCTCACGAAGGATCTGTGCACCTACTCCATAATCACGTTCGTCAGCAAGATGTCCTAAGCAAATATTCGCATCAACGGTATCCATACCGTCTTCCTGGAGCTTGTATGCTTTCATTTTTTCCATCAGACCGATGCCGCGTCCTTCCTGATTGAGATAAACCACTACACCTTTTCCTTCTTTTTCGATCATTTCCATCGCTTTATGCAACTGTTCGCCACAGTCACAACGCTGCGAACCAAGGATATCTCCTGTAGCACAAGATGAGTGGACACGTACCAGGATAGGTTCGTCTTCACTCCACGTACCTTTAAATATAGCCATGTGCTCCAATCCGTTTGATTTCTGGCGGAAAGGAATCAGACGGAACATCCCGTGTTCAGTAGGCATGTTTACTTCCACTCCTTTTTCCACAATGGATTCCTGTTTCAAACGATAGACAATCAGGTCATGAATAGAGATCAGTTTCAGTCCATGTTCATCTGCCATCTGGCGGAGTTCGGGCAAGCGTGCCATTGTTCCATCTTCACTCATGATTTCCATCAAGGCACCTGCCGGGTAAAGTCCTGCCAGACGAGCCATGTCAATCGTAGCTTCCGTATGTCCGGCACGACGAAGCACTCCTTTTTCTTGTGCATACAACGGATTGATGTGTCCGGGACGACCGAAGGTTGCCGGTGTAGAAGTAGGATCGGCCAACGCCTGAATAGTAGCGGCACGATCGGAAGCAGAAACACCTGTTGTACAGCCTTCCAGTTTGTCAATGGTAACCGTAAAAGGAGTTCCCAACACGGAAGTATTGTCACTTACCTGATGCGGCAAATCCAACTCCTTGCAACGAGACACTGTGACAGGTGCACAAAGCACCCCACGCGCATGTTTCAACATGAAATTCACTTTCTCGGGAGTTATCTTTTCAGCGGCAATAATCAAGTCGCCTTCGTTTTCGCGGTCTTCATCATCCACTACTATGACAAACTTGCCTTCTTTGAAGTCGGCAATCGCATCTTCTATTCTATCCATTTTAATAGTCTCTTTCATAACACTTATTTATTGATTTTCTGTATGATGAATTGAATTTGTTCGTTGTTCTTTATAATCCGTTCCATATCCTTAGCCAGACGAACGCGGAACGCCCAAATGCGGAAATAGAAAAATAAACCGATAGGGAAAATGACTCCGGCTACCAAATTCAACCAATATATATGAAACGGGCGCACATGAGCAGAAACGGAAATAACCGGATAATTGTTTAATGCACCGATCAAAGTGGCCGATTTCGTATTGGACATTTCTTCAACCAACGCTTCCAGCTTTTCATTGATAGCCATTACTTCGTTGTCATCCTCGCTCGACATCCACAATTTAAAATAATTCGGTGCTTTTTCCAATCGTTTCCTGGCAGCATACGCTCTGCACTCTGCAGTAAGTTGTTCCAAATCACCGGTCAGACGTGCGTAATCAGGATCATGGATAATCACTTCTTTCTTAAATATATGGCGTACACTACGGATTCCCACAATCTTCTTGAACCAGTTGATATAGGCATCTGCATTAAGCACCACAGAGTCCTTATTCGATTTATAGGTAAGGAAAACTCCTAATGGGGCAAGGACCGCACTACTTGTCCACATTCCCATCCATACTATCCACTTACCGTCACGGGCCATTTTATATCCTGTATTATCAATGATATAGTAAATGATAAATACCAACACGGATACAATTACCGGCATTCCGAGACCTCCTTTGCGGATAATTCCGCCCAATGGAGCTCCGATAAAGAAGAACAGCAGACAAGAGAGTGAAATCGTTATCTTCTTATGCCATTCGGTCTTATGCTTGCGAATACTATAATCGTTGTTCTCCATCGTGAATTTCTTGAACCCAAGATCGTTGGCCACATTCTCCGCCCGACTGACAGCAGAAGAAAGCACCTTCTGTTTCTGCGTTAAAGAGGCTACCTCGTAAAGGCTGTCCACGTTATATTCATGTATATCCGCCTTTTCTATTTTGACCGTATCTTCCTTTGTCAATCCATAAGAAGCGCGGAAATTCCCTTCTGCCACTTCCCTGTAATATTGTCGTCCGATACTATCTCCCACTACCGTCATTGAGTCTATAGAGCTTTGCAACTGCGCCATATCCTTAGCACTGGACTGCTTGCCCATAATTTCACCATCAACCATATTGAAATCGGAGTTAAATTCAATAATGCTATGTTTCTCCCGGAATTCCTCACGCCGATAGGGCACATTCTCCGATTTCATACTTTGTGCCCTCAAATTCTCAAATAAATCTCCGCTATACAAATGCAACCAAAGATGCTGCTTATCCGCTGTCATCTCTAAACGTCCGGAATCAGCATATATAATACGTGCTTTCTCAAACCCATCTTTCATACTATAAATCAGCACATCATATAGCATACCGGTCTTCCGGTTCTTCTTGGCAACCTTTAAATTATAATCCTTTATTTCAGAATAGAAAACTCCTTCCGGAATATCCAACTCCGGAGATTTCTGTTTCATCGAAAGAATCAGGGTTCCCAGCTTAGCCTGGGCGATAGGACCAACAACATTTTGGAAATAGAATGAGACACCGACAAGTCCGCAAACAAAGAAAGCGAGCGGACGCATGATTTTAAGTAGAGAAATACCCGCAGCTTTCATTGCAAGTAATTCATAACGCTCGCCAAAGTTACCGAAAGTAATCAAAGAAGCCAGTAACACTGCCAATGGCAACGATACTGGCACTAATGTTAATGCGGAATAAAAGAAGAATTGAGCCATAACGCTCATCTCCAACCCTTTTCCGACCAATTCGTCTACATATCTCCACAGGAACTGCATCATGAATATGAACAGACAGATGAAGAATGTACCAATAAAGAGCATCAAAAAACTCTTTACGATGAATATATCTAATTTCTTTATGCGTAGCATCTTAATAGGTTCGTGCAATTAGGATGCAAAATTAGCACAAAAAAAGGAGCATCGAAAATTTTTAGTTGAAAGTTAACTAAAAACCACAAGTTCTTCTTAATTTAGCTACTTGCGACTCCCACAATTCTTTCATATCGGCTACTTCATCCGGCTCTGCGAAATCGGTAATTTCCAACACATAGTCACTAGTCAGCTCATTATAAGTCATCTTGATTTCAAAATAATCGCGTTCGTTTTCATCATCCTGCCAACGGAAACGGATAAAAGAGAAAGAGCGAATGGCAATAATCTCTGCTTTCCTCTGTTCTGTCTTGCCCCAATGAAACTCTACTATTTTATCGTCAGAAATAACTTTGTCTGCAAACCAGTCCTCCAACCCGGTCGGTGTACTAATAGCTCCCCAAAGAATATTTTTAGACGTTGCATTCAACAAATACTCCAAATGAATCTTTTCCTTTTTCATAGCAATTTCGAATTGTTTTTACGTGTGCCAAGATAAATACTTTTTTCTAAATACGCTGCATAAATCAGACACTTTATTAATTATTCTTTCATTATCGGGCATCAAACTCCCTATTTATAGGGAAAATCAAGACCCGTATTAAAGAAAAAACACAAAAAAGTTATGAATTGTTTTGGAGATTATAAAAAATCATCTATCTTTGCACCCGCAATCGAGAAACGATGGCGGGATAGCTCAGCTGGTTAGAGCGCATGATTCATAATCATGAGGTCCCCGGTTCAATCCCGGGTCCCGC
>PPYE01232803.1_pt1 | contig 110660 bp, 128 predicted proteins | sample 1559881 | NCBI WGS metagenome assembly PPYE01 (sample SAMN08240022, study PRJNA423297) | Human gut metagenome, whole genome shotgun sequencing project.
TTCCTGACAGAATGAATCTGGCTGGTGGTATGGCCGTATTTATACGGACCTATGCCTGGGTCGCCTCATGCCACCAGCCGCCCAACTCCCGCGACCACTCGGTTGACCTTTCATCAAGCTGCCGCCCCTTAACGGCAACCTCCCCGTTTCCCGAACCGTTTCGGTATACAGCCGCTCCCGTTTCCCGACCGAAGGCTGTACCTGGCCGTTCCCCGTTTTACCGCGGCCAAAGGCAACCGAGCAGCGTTTCGCACCGTAGGGAGTTTGCGCGGCGCCAACGTTTTTGCAGGGCTGGGAAATTACAGCTTGAATTTCTACGAAAACAGAAGCGCGACTTTTTTTCATACCCTACTTACACAAACGCCTAAACGCCCAAACCTCTTCCCTCTATAACGCCTTAATCCCAATACCCCAGAACTCTCTTAACGCTACCTTCCCAAAACGGTAAATGACCTTCCCAAACTGTTCTGGGTATCTTCCCAAATTTCTTCTGACCTTCTCTATCGTTCCTATGGTGAGTGTGTATCCGGGAGTGTTCTTCTCTACGGGATTTCCTTCTATCGCTTCCTGTGATGTGGTTGTTCTTTCCTGGTGGTTTTCCTCTGGGTTGTTCTCTTATCCGGGATTCGTTCTACCTTGGGTGATGGCATATAGGCGAAGTGATTGTTTCGTCGTTTTGTTCTGGGAGATGGCAGGTAGCCGACTGTTTGTTTTCTTGTGCGCTTAAACAAGTTGTTATCTGGGTGAATGTAGCTTTAAGCCTTGTCCTGTCTGCTTTCCGCAATTCTGGGAATTTGGGGTTACGTTGCTATTGGGGGATGGCAGGTATGGGATTATCTCTTCATCGTTTCTCTCGTGTGCCTGGGGAAAGCTGGATGGTGTTTTCGTGCCTGTTGGGGTTTGGCGGGTGTCCCAATGCCTGTGATAAGTAGAGTGGTGTTCTTGGGAATTTTTGAGCCTCGCTTCCTTTGGTTGGTGGTATGCCGGTTCCGCTCTTTCGGTTACGATGGGAGGTTTTGCCTGAATGTGTTGTTGGTGGTTCTTCTCTCGATTTTCGAGCTGATTGGCTTGTCCTCTCAAACGCTCTGTAACGCGTTTTAAGCGATTCTGTTTTGTGGTGATAGTTGGTGTGGGTTTTCCTGTTTAATCTAAACCTGTGCGTTCTGGTGGGGATTCTGGCGGTGTAAGAGTGGCGATAGCGAAATGTCAAAAAATGAGGGAAAAAAGTGGTTTTGGTTTGACGTTACGTTGATCTGCAAACAAGTTGTTTTCTTATGCGTGTTATTGCCTTGTTTATAGCGGTGTGGCGGGTTGGTGAGTGGTTGATTAGGTGGGAAAGTGATGATCAACCTCTCCTTATAGAAACTGCGAGAGGTTGACCTTATTTGTCAACGAAAGATCATTTAGTTAACCACCAGGAAATCTTCAACTCGAATCTTCTTCTTCTCAAAGACCCTAGTATCGCACTCATAGTATCTGTACGTGTTTGTAGGTTTATGAATTATTGCAAACTCCAAATAGTATTGGTTTAAAAGCCCTCTTTGTCCGTAGTAATAGTCATCCGTTTCTGCGCTTGACCTGTTAATAAAAGTACCAGTTTCATGGAAAAAATGTAGTTTAGGGGATAGGATTTTATGGCCAAACGGGGAACTTTGGTCTATGACCATGAACTGAGCTGGTCTGCCAATAAATCCCTTTTCAGGGGCGGTATTCGCGCTGATGATTTTGTTTTTAGAGTAGTAAGTTAATTTAGTTTCACGATCGTAAATCATGCAGTCGCTATATACCCAAGCATCCGTATAGATAAGCGGCTCTTCCACACGCGGTACATATGGTTTGTAAACTGGAGGACCTTTTAACAGCCCACATCCTGCCAGCAACCCGCACCCAATTAGCATGTATATTTTTTTTATCATCCCAGAAGTTTCTCCTATCAAAAAGCAAAGAAAACTTAACAAAAAATCATTTTAGTTACCACTAGCCAAACCGTCTCTTGGTGACCTTTATGCTTGAGCCGTTTATCAGGAACAACATTGTTACCATTCCCAAAGATACAAGCCATCGATCGCATCTGCGTCTCGGTCGAAATGCACTGCTTCAAAGCCGGCGTTCAGGACTTTCTCGATGTTCTCGATAGTCGGCCAGCTAATCCCTTCTTCACGCAGAGACTCTTTCCATGACTCGGCACGAAGACCGGCACGGACAATCCAGCCATACTCAGTGCCATGAATCCAGTTGTAGCCGCGATCAGTGATGGGGTCAAAGCTGATTTGAGGCAGTATCTCGGAGTCCGCTTGAGTAACGTGGGCGGTGCTGATAACGGCGACTTTGTATGTTTCAGTAATATTCAGGCTCATGCGTTTTCTCTTTGTTGTTTTCTAATTGGTGTTATTGTCACATATTACTAAAGGCAGAAAACAAGTTGTTTTAGGCTTTGTTGAACTCTTTCAACCACTCGGCGGCTGCTTCGTGAACCATGCGCCCTTTTGCGATGGTCATCTCCGCCTGTGGTACTGTGATGCCGTAATCCTCTGCGAACGCGGAGACGGAAAGGTAGTTGTTCATCCAGTCACGGTAAAGTTCAGCGAGGTTCTCTGAGGTTACTTTTTCTGGGTGGGTCAAGCTGACTGTCAGGTATGTATGGGAAGGGGTCATGCTGGGTTCTCCTTTTCTGGTTGGCGTTATTATCACAAACCAGAAAAGGCAGAAAACAAATTGTTTAAGGTGATTGCTTAATGCTGTCCAAGTAGTTTTTTGCGTCTCTGGTTATTCCTGCCACTAACAACTTCTCAGGGCCGTTAGCGTAGATGCTTTTAGCCTTAACCAGCACATATGCCTCATCTACAGTGCCGTAAATTTCGTAATAGTCCATAGGGCAGTGGTTCTGTTCTAACCCTGCTTCTGGATTGTACGCTTTACAGAAGCCTGGGCTTGACTCGAAAGCGGCTTTATCTCTCACGCCAGCGCGAGTCGCCAGAGCCGGGCCATATTTACTTTTCAGCACGTCCTGCACCGTCTTCATCTTATCCACACTCACATTGACGATGGAGTACGCAATTTTCCCGTCTAATGTGTTAAAGATGACTAAATCTGCGTCTTTCTCTTCCTTGAGGGCTTTGCCTACGTAATCTGATGGTGCGTATAGATACTGAGAAAAACGATCCTTGGCTTTGACTGGTTTGTCCGTTGCCTTCCCGTCCTGATCAACCATCGTATAACCTGCCATATCCACCTGAGATGGTGTTTTGTTGAGCACCATCTCATATGGTTTAACGGCAACATCATTACAACCTGAAGCCAGAAAAAGTATTGCAACGATGCCAAAATTTTTTATTTTCATTTCAGTCTCTGATTAGTGGATTTTTTTACAAGCCGTTTCATTCTAAACAATACGAAAGTGAAGATCTTCAATCAGTAAACCACCGGCCCGCATGAGCGTTCGCTTGCCCATATACTGATTTCTGACTTTATCCCAATCGGGCCAGTCGGTTCGCTCCGTAGACCATACGCCCCGATAGTCTGTGTGGATTGCGTTGTACTCCTTCAGCGTTAACTCAATCATCTGCGCCTCTATGCTCTTTTGAAAACGAATACTGCGACTGTGATGCCGGTGTCCTCAAACTCACCTGAGAACTCTCGGCCTGATTTAGCACAAACGAACTGATTGCCTATCCATTCTTCCGGCTTGTACCCGGCTGGCAGGACTGCCGCCATCATCCCATCTTCGCTGAGATGATTTAGTGCCGTGAGCGTGTGCTCTTTTGCTCGACCCTCCGAATACGGTGGATTGATTGCGATCTTGTCGTAGTCATAAGGCAGCTGCTTCGACCAGTCGATAAAGTCTTTGTTATGAACGTCGTACCCCTTTGCAGACAGGATGTCACAAAACAGTGGCGATATTTCCACGCAGGTCACGTTCTCCGGCGTCGCATTGAGGAATGCCAGCAAATCACCACGACCCGCGGATGGTTCCAGCACTCGGTCAGTTGGCGTGCATTTCAGGATCTGCGCGACGTACTGAGCAATGGATGCCGGTGTTGGGTAGAACTGGTGTGACTTAACCTCTGGAATGAGGCCCATGGACACGATGCTGTCGAATGTTGCGGTTGGCTCATACGGGAACAGCCAACTGCCTCGCTCCTTCACGCCACCGATAAATCTCAGCGTGCGCTCAAGGTCTTCTATTTGAGCCTTTTGCAGTGACGAGTCGGGGAAGTACCACGTATTGTCTTTACTATGGCGGCGATCGCGAATAACACCTCTGGTTCTTTCAGATACGGTCTTCTGGATGTAACCGAACTCTTTTGGCGCCTTTGTCGTTGGCGCCTTGCGACATGGTGCCGGAATCGCTGCAGGCATACTGTAGGCCAGCACCTCGTTTAACTTCCACGCGACATCCGGGTGGATTTCAAAGTGAGCATTGCCGTTTTTGAAAATCTTCACACGCATTAAGTTGCCGTCGACATTCATCCACTGACCGGTTTCACAGTTGTGCGCTCTGTACGCCGCCGAGAGCATCTCAGAGCAACTATTAAGGGTGATGAACTCTTTATGTGCAAAGAAGTGCAACATGACGCGCAGGTCGTCGATAACATCAGCTTTGTGATAGTTCAGGCTAACGCTGCTATTCCAAAAATCGGTCACGCAGTAGGAGATGATTAGCTTTTCACTGAAGCCGTATGTTTTGTTGGTCTTGTGCGTTGGGCTTAATGCCTTGAACAGCCCATAGACGCGCTCGGCCAGATACTTGTGGCGATCATTAAGTAACGAGGTCATCGTTGGGATAACTGTGTCGGCCGTGAATTCAGGAACGCCGACGAACTCTTCAACCTGACGCTCGAATCCACCGCGGTCTCTCTTCATCACCTTTTGCAAACCTAAAGTGAACTGGCTGCGCCACTGGTCGCGGCGCTCTGCTGGCATGATGAGAAGGGCGCCAGTCATATCCGTCACCTTGCGCCAGTATTCGGCCCAAATGTTTTGCTTAACGAAATCCAGGTTAACGGAGTTAAGCTGCGGAACGTTTCGGAGGTTCTCATCATTCGGGCGACGACTCAGCACCTGCAGGCGGTTAATCATCGACACGCGCTCACCTGAGTAAACGAAATCATGCACCTGATTCATCAGGGCGATCTCTCTTTCGCACTCTCCCACGATGTCATGAATGACGTTCATTTCCTTGCGGAAGTCTACGGCGTTGGCTGTGTTTTCAATGATAGAGATGGCTGTTGACATTGGGCGCTCCTCAAACAAATTGTTTTCTAATGTTGGTTATTATCTCAGATCAGATAAGGCATTAAACAATTTGTTTGAGGCCTGAATAAAAAAGACCGCATCGGCGGTCTTCTGTGGTGGTGTCAGGCTTCCATCGACTTCCATTTCTCCATCAGACCGGCATTAATTCGATCTGATTTGAGGAATAGCTCGTCGGGAAGCTGAGAAAGCGCCGTGGCAACCGTCTTCTCCGCTTCAATCAAAAGAGGGTGGTCGCCGGTTCTGGACTCTATCTCTTCGCCCGACACACCAATCTCAGCGTCGGTGAACAGCGCACGCAGCATAAAAGCCTTTTCAGCAAGGTACTGCGCTGCAAATTTCTGGTCGTACCGGGTTATCGACTGAGTGTTGTGGATCAGGTCAGCCAACTTAATGACGCGGCTCTGCATGTCCAGACGCTCACGCAGAGCTTTCACGTTAATGAAGAAGCGCGTCTCGCGATTGCCGTCTTTTTTCTTGGCTTTATTGCTCAGAGCATCGACCATCTCGGCGACGCGGTCCCCAAACAGACTGAAGATGTGGCCGAACGTCACCTGAGTATCTTCAATGGTGTCATGCAGCATCGCCGCCGCAACCATTTCATCAGTGCCGCCGTGCTTCCGCACAATCTCCGCAACCGCAACCGGGTGGTGAATGTAGTCCTCGCCGGTATACTTCCGCTTTTGACCTACGCCAGCATGGGCGCCGGCCGCGAACATTTGAGCCTTTTCAACAATATTCATTTCGAACCACCTTCAACCTTGGCTTCCAAAACCTCAATACGCCCCAGCAAGCCGATCACCACATCGACGATCGTCATCTGTGGGTCTTCAAGATGCCCACAATGAGGACACTGGTAACTATTCTCCAGCACCTCCAATGGCGTGGGCGCGTCAATGCCTTCCCCACACTTTGAACAATAAACCCAGCTCATGCTAACTCCCCTCTGATAGCGGCCTTAATCTGGTCGCCGGTCAGGATATTCAGGTTGCGATCGTAATACACTGCTTCGCCAGTTTTCGATTCATGCTGCGAGATGAGGCTGTAGCCATACTTCGCTAGTGAGTCCAGACCGCTCTGGGCCACGCGATAAGAGTAGTCGCGTCCCCAAGTGGCATCGTTGCGCCCCTCGAAGCGGTCGTGTTTGTAGTGCTCGCGGATAAAGAGATAGTGACGCTGTCTGAAAATCATGTCTTGGCCCAATTGTTTTCTTGTTGCACTTATTATCACACGTATGAAAAGGCAGAAAACAAGTTGTTTGGTTATTTTATTAGGTTGTAAAATTTAGGAACTGAAACCGGGTCATTGCAAAGGATTTAGCTATGGGATTCGGGCTTCAATGCTGGGACGAAAATGGGAACCTTGTTGTCGATACCAGTGATTATAACTGCAGGTACATAGGGACTTACAATGTGGGAACAGGCGGTGGCAATTCAGTTACTCAAGGCGTTTCGGGTATCAACGCCGGCAACGCCTACGCTGTGATTGTTGCCGGTTCTTACGGAAGTGCCTTTAACGAGGCTTTTTGCGCAGTAAGCGACAATGCATTTACCTTATTTACGCTGTCTGGATACGGCACGTCCCAGACTTTCACAGTAGAAGTATATCGATATGCTTAGGGATAAGATATGAGTTACGGATTTGAGGTCTATAACGACGCAGGTGCGCTGCAAATAGACTCAGACAACAAGACAACGCTCTTTTCTGACATCAGAAACATCGACGGTCTGACAGATAACGGGTACTACAAAATCGACAACCCGTTCGGGGGGGCATACCCATTTGGTTTTCTAAAACCAGCAGACACGCCAGTACCAGGCTACCTATACTGGTTTCGTTTAAATGCCGGTGCCTTCGCCATGCCTGGCGCCTTTAGCTTTCAGAACGGAAGCGGGCAAATCATCAGGACAACTCGAAACCTTGGCGTTGAGAGCGGATATCTTGATGTGATGAATGGTAACGGCGATCTGATATGGAGCGCAAAAAGCGCCAGTCGTGTGCCTCGCGTCAGGGGCTTTATCGATCTACCAGCAAACTCGCCGGTCGATAGTCAGATAGTGTCTTTCTCTCCGGGCTTCAATCCGTGGATTTTGATGAACATGGTGCCTGGCAATATTTCTGACGATGGTGAATCGACAGGTTATTCTGGTCTTCTCATTAAATGGACTGGCTCTGAAATCCAGGTGAAGTATACGTCAAAATATCAAAAAACCTTCTCACAATCATTTGGCGGAAGAGGGGGGTTAAAAATCCCCTATGCCTACTTCCAGGGGTATTAACAAAAAGGGGCTTTTGCCCCTTATTCATTTCTTCGAGTGATCCGGTTCTACGTAGCGAGAAAGCACGTAACTCAGTGCCTCTCTCATTGAGCCGGTTCCGCAGTGCTTCTTTGCGGTCTGCGTCAGTTCAGAAACCAGCTCACGATAAATGTGAGGCGGTAGTTTCGCCATAGGCTCTTTAATCACTCGCTCTCCACCTGGCGCTGAAACCACTTCCACCTGGCAACCTGCTGCGCATTTCAGCGATTCCTCGGCCATGCGCTTGTAGTGGTCGCGTGACTGGATGACCTGAGCGTTGCTTTCTTCCAGATGCTCAATAAATGCCTTCAGCACATCGGCGCGATGCCACCCCCAAGGCTTCAACACATCAAAACGCCGGTCTTTCTGAACCCAATCCGTCTTATCCTGCCAGACATCAAATGCCGCACGGAAGGATTCGTCATTCAAATGAACTTCTCGCACCGGCGTACCGTTTTCTTTCGCTCGTTTGAAGGCTTCTTCTGAGCAATCTATCCAGGTATTACCGCCGTCATTTGCCTGACGAATTACATTTCCCTTAATCATTTTCGGATCTCCACCACCAATAGATATTCAGGCGCCACAGACAGAACGAGTAATACGGCCCATCGTTCCAAAATTTACTGAATCCCCACCGCGCCACGCTTCTCGGAATCCAGCTAATAGCCAGCCACCAGCCGCCGTGACGACCGGGGAGTTTAATTTTCAAGGAATCCACCTTTAGCTCGAACGCGATCTCTTTCGAAAGCTACGATAAGTTTCTGGGCTTTCTTCGGATGGCCTTTCTCAAGCCGCCAATGCTTCATGTCATTGACGATCTGCTTTGTGAAAAAGCCTTCGTCGTCGTCGTTGACCACGATATTTTCTATGCGGCCGTCATTGCTGACGTCGTATTGCACATGAACAGTGCCATAGACACCGTATTGATACGCGCGATCCGGGAACTTGATTGTGTTAACAGGTCGAGCGCTACAGCCGGCCAACGCAACGGCTAAAAGAATGATCGGTATTTTCATAGAATGCTCCAGAAAAGGCGCAGTTTTCCCGCTGCGCCTTGTTTTTACTTATTAATGCCAAAGCGATTCTTCAGTTCGCGGATCTGGGCATTAGCGCCGTCCATTGCTCGTGCCTGGGCCAGCTCAAAGGTATTCACGACCGTTTCGACGATACGCAGAGCCTCTTCATTCGACATTTTATTACCGTCCGCCGGCGCAGCTTTTTCGCTCATCGTCATATAATTCAGAGTCTCATGAAGTCGCTTGTTGTCAGCCGCCAGCTCTTTGCTCTGGTTGGCAAAATGGGCGATCAGGAGGAACAAGTTCACAGGCTCCAGAAGACCTTCGCCACCCAACGCCTCAAAACGAGATGTCATCCGCAGCGCATCGGGAATATTGTTGATTTCGCCAGTAGCTAAGATGGCAAGATCAGCGATTTCGTTAGCGCGGCTCAGGACTACTTCTTTCTTTGCTTTACGTTCTTCACAGCGAATGCACATGTGTTTTCCTTTTTGTTTTGATAACAATTTGTTTTCTGATGTTGCTAATTATGGACTGACTCGAAAGGGTGTGGCCCATGTTTAATCAGGCAGCTGACTTTCTCATTACCATGGCAGCTTTAACACTATCGCGACATGCATGATATGGAATGGCGTCTACGGTGATGATCCCGCGTTTTACGAGGTGGAGAGCGACAAAGCAAAGCCCCTTAAACGTAAACTTCGCCTGGATGTGACCGCCGCCGGTGCTGGTTACGTTGCGGCCATATTCGCGATCAATGAATTGCTTCACAAACTGGCGCGGGGTGGTGGAGTATTTTCTTTTAGCAAAGACATTGCCAACCATATCCATACAGGAAGCCATAACAGCCCCTGACGTACCCAGAATGCGACCAGCTTCATTGATACCATAGAGTTGCTCTGACGTTCCGGCTAAGCGATCCATGAGGATGGCTTTAGGGCGGGCGATACTCAGTGCTTCATCCAGTGCTTCATTCTGTTCAGTCAGCCGCTCATTTTCTTCAACCTGAGCAACAAGGTGGATCAGAGCCTCTTTATAGGTACGTGGCAGAGCCGGTTCTTTTACAGCCTTCTCAAGCTCAAGCCAGCGGTCTACCAGACGCGCCGTGAACTCTGGACTTAGCTGAGCTACAACGATAATGCTGTCTCGCTTCCCCATCTCCCCGGAGAACACGAAAAACGTCGCGGAGCGGCCTGCCGTGGGCTTTTCCCCCATTGGGGGAGAAGTTATAACGCCGCGTTTTACAAGTCTTTCGATGGACTGCTTGACCTTGTCATGGCGATTTCCGATCAGCTCGGCAATATCCATGCTGGTCATCGTTGCTGTGGTGATACTTAATTCTTTCATTCGTTCTCTTCAGCAAAAAGGAGCCGAAGCTCCTTACTTTGTTTTGGCGCCTTTAATCAGAGCAGGCAGTAATAGAGTTATGCCTGTTATGACCAAAACACCGTCCGCGGCCACTGACAGAATCCGGCTGGTGAAATCCACCAGCACAGACAAAACCAGCAGCGCCAGCGCAATGCTGACGCGAGCCATCACAGATACTGATCCAGCGACAACTGCAACGCCTGAGCGATCTTCTTCAGCATCACCTCTTCTTTCTCATCGATGCCGTCGTTATCAGCGATATCCAGGCACAGACATAAAACGTCGACCGCATCGGTTGTACCGGCAACGTCGGCCAGCTGGCGCATGGCTTCAGCGTTTGCGGAGCGAGGGGATGCTTCGTAGCGAGAGCGAATATTGGCGCTCATCTGGGCAATCTCGCCAGCAAACGGGGAGAAAGAGGGCAGAGCGGAGATGGTTTTTTCCAGAACGCTGATTTCTTTTGCGTCACAGGTGCCGTCGGCATAAGCAATCGCATATGCGCCCCATACGGTTGCTTCTACAGCATCGCGGTTCTCCATTTTCTTAACTTCAACGGCCGCTTTACGGACTTTCTTTTTAAAAATACCGAACATGTGATTTCCTTTGTTTTCTTATGCTATTAAATAATTTATTTTCTGAATGGTTATCAGGCCAATAACTTAGTCAAAAGACCCGGATGAAGAGGACGAATCGGAGCATCCAGAGTCATACCCTCCAGTGTCACCGCAGTCGTGCTCGTGGTGGTTGTGGTTGTGGCGCGAGGAGACTGATCCTGAGAAGGTGGCACCTTCGTACCCGGCATATGGGTCGTATTGCGGCTGGGTAGAGTCTGCTCCAGCAGAAAACCGGCTGGAGTCAGCGCGACCGGAGCCAAAGTTAGCCCGCAAACCAGTATCGCCAGAGGTCTTAGTCTCTTTACTTGATACTTTTCCATTTGTAATTATCCCTGATGATATCGGCGCTGATCTGACAACTGCATTCTCTAACGCGACATTTCCCTTCTTGGAAATTTGCCATGGCCCGGATGCGCTGTACTTCGTGAGAGAGGCGATGGAATTTGCTTGTGCCACTACAGTGCTTTCAAGTACGCGGATGCGTTCGTTGAGATTTTCGATACGACTTTCGATAAAGCTGAGGGACGCGTTAACATTCCGCTCAAACCGCTTATTTCGAAGAAGATCGGAGAGGTAATTAATCATAAAGCCTCTTAACAGGAGCCTTAAAATAGTTGCGGCTGAGAAAACTCAGCCGCTTACAGGTCGTCTCTTCCATGAGACAAGCGCTAACCGCGCTATCATCCTTGCAGACCAAAGATACAACACGCCAGAGAATAAGTAAACACTTACTTATTAATTATAGGCACAAATAGATTCGTAAATACGATCAACCATCGTTGGCGATTCAGCAGCCGATCGCGCCATCATGTCGCACAGCTCATTGTCTGGGTTTCCATCATGACCTTTAACCCAACACCAACGGACACGATGACCGGATACCGCAGCATCCAGCTCCTGCCAGAGATCCACATTTTTAACCCGCTCACCGTTCGCCAGCTTCCAGCCGCGCTTTTTCCAACCTTTAATCCACAGCGAAATGCCATTAATTAGGTACTGGCTATCCGTGTAGATCGTCACGTTGCATTTTTGATTAAGTAGATCCAACCCTCGGATCGCAGCGAGCATTTCCATGCGGTTATTGGTTGTGGAGCGAAAACCTTCTTGAACTGTTTTATGGTGTTCGCCAAAACGAACGATGGCCGCAACTCCACCAGCACCGCCTGGGTTCTTCAGGCATGATCCGTCCGTATACAGAACAACCTCTTTCAAACGCGGGTCAAATTTTGTCGCCATGTTTTTGTCAGAGATATGTTTCTGCCGGTTGTATTTGATGCCTTTTTGTTTTGTTGGTTTTTTCGCCATTTCGCCTTTCCAGTTCGTTGCCTTACGCTTCTCTGTTTCGCCGTTTCGCTGATGTTTTTATTATCTTCTCGGTAGGGGCTGCTGGACATACTTATCCCAACAATTCCGTTAAAAAAACTTCGGCCTAGATTGTTTAACGGTTCGGCCGAATCAGTGCTTTTTTAATCGAAAAAGTTAGGCGTAAGTCCAGCAGCACCCCCTACTGGTAAGCACTCTCATTCTTTTGGAAAGGGCTTACTCGTACAGGTTCCTCTTAGAATTTAATGGTTGAGCTTTTATTCTGTGAGACAGGTATCTAAGTCGCTCCCCCCGTCTCACAGCCCTGTAGCTTTTGCCCTCAACCGACGTGGATTACCAATCCACGCCCACACCGGCAATACAGACCCTATGCTACAAATCCCGTCTGGGCCTTCCCAAGAGCATCGCTCAAGGTTCTTTACTGCTCCACCAGTCCCGACCGTTTCTCACCGAGAGACTGGTGTCGTTGCCATTTTGTAATAGCTTGGCTGCTAAAGAATTTAGGGCTACCAATAGTAGCCCCTCAATGATACATGCCAGATATTTATAAGTAAATAATTACTTATTATCGAGCCTCAGAACGGCCCTTGAGCTGCACCTCAAGTGCAAAGTTCGAGTTAATCAGGTCGCCAACCAGCATCCCGATCTCATCGACATGTTTACCTTCGCGCAGACTATCCACAACCCATTGATAGAGACTAAACGCCGTATCTCGCTTCTCCATCAGTCTGCGAGTGTTTTCCAGAAATTCGTTTTCCGCCAAGGCGACGATATTTGTTTCGTAAGTCATGCTGTGATCCTTTCGTTAGCTTAAAACCAGCTTAAAGCCAGTAAACCGGCTACAAAGCTGTAGTTTGAGGTGAGTGAAAAAAAATAGACTCCAGAAAAACAGAGGAGTAGGTAAATGTTTACTTATTTTACAGTGTTAACTGTAACTAACAAGAGGATGTGTCGAGATCTGCTCTGTAACGCTCGGGATCGCGTTTTTTAGCGATGGATGATGCGATGGTTATCTTCAAGGAAAAAGCCCACGAGGGGCTTTCCTGCTTCGTCTCACATGCTGGTGTCGATAAGTGGGACGGTGGCTTCTAAATCGGCGATATCCAGTGCGCCGTATATCAAGCCCAATCTCATTGGCACATTCATTCGTCTGTTGGCGTAGAGAAAAGCCATAGCGCCGGCGCAGTACGCCTCCTTTCCTGACGGTAGATATCGATCCCCGTCGTCGTCATATCTTCCGCCTGTTGAGTAGGTTGTTTTGTGGCACTGAAACGGTCTCTGATCGTCTACCAGTAAGTCATTTTTAATCTGCTCCAGACGTCCCTCATGAAGCTCTATACCTCCGTCCTTCAGGAAAGGGCAGTCAGGGCATGGTCTTTTCATCTGGAAAAGCCGCTTGATATCCATTACATCGCCTCGTTTTTGAACTTCTTAACCAGCGGGGAATCTTCATTCAACGTGAGCGTTTTGCCATCTTTGATCGCCATCCCCAATACCGGAAGGATGCTCATCATCTGTCCCGCCTGCGCTGATGCGGTCGATGAGGGGTATGGTTTAGTTGGGTTACTCATCATAGCCAGACGGAATCCTGCCGTATCGCTGGCACCTGTGTTAATTAGGTGAGTGACCGATATCTGGGTATATACGCTAAGCTCAGCCAGCCCCTGGCTCCAGGCCATGACGTTCTGAATCTTGTCCATCGCTTTTATCGGACAGGTATTATATCCATCCATGAAGGCTTTACGCTCAAAACCTAGCTCAGCCATGACTTCGTCAGAAAGCTGATCCATCGAGAACCGTTTTTTGCGAGCGCCTGTTGAAGATGGTGAGCGTTTCGGCTTTTCAGGCTCTGACCTTGTTTCCGATGCCTGCTCTTCAACTACCGGTGCTTCAACCGGCGCTTCAACCGGTGCTTCAGACGGCGCTTCAACCGGCGCTTCAACCGGCGCTTCAGCCACTTCTATCGGTTTCTCAATCGGCTTAATTTCATCATCAATGTTACTCAGAAGCTCTTTTATTGCCTCTTCTTCACTTCTGACGGGCTTTTCAGCTGAGACTAGCGGCAAGAGTTCGCTGAACAGATCATCTGTTGTGTAGGTTGATGACTTCTTCACTTCAACAACCTCTTCTTTCAAAACATCTGGCTCTTCGATGGATGAAAGGCCGTCCAGTTCGGATAGCATTGCAATCAGATCAGCGTTGCTGCTTTCTTTCGCGGTTGAATTTGTAGCGCTCATGTGTTTTTCCTTTGTGATAATCGTTTTGATGAAGCTATTTTGACATGTGTCATCAGGCAGAGAAGTGAATGAAACAGGTAAACAATTTGTTTTGAGGCATAATAAAAGCCGCCAGGAGGCGGCTTTGTGGTGGGTGTCAGGCGGGTATGGGGAAAAATCCGTAGTCATTTCTGGCCTTAATGAAGCACTGCATCATTAAGTCTGTATCGTATAGCGCCCCATGCGCCTTTTCTTCGTCATAAACGAACCCCATGGCAACGGCCAGCTCCTGCAATCGTGGGATCTTCCCACTTTCACACGCCCACCGCGCATCCATGGTATCGATCAGAGGTCGCTGAATTAATTCTACGCCGCAATCTCTCATTTGCTTGGTGATAAATGGAATATCGAATTGCCGACCGTTGTGAGCAACCCATACGTCCGCCGCGGCTAGTGCTTTAGCCAGCGAAGCGGCCTTGTCTTCGAATAGCGGGCAATCCGCCAACATCTCAAGTGAGATGTGATGAACCGCCTGTGCCTTCGCATCTATATTCCGTCTTGGATTGAACCGCAGCGATACTTCGTTAATCTTCCGCGAGGTCTCCAGCTCATATGAAACGAGAGCGATCTCAATAATTTTATGTCCCGAGTAGACGTCAAGACCTGTTGTCTCTATATCTATACCTGTTGCAACTGTCATAGTCGTTTCGCGCCCTGTTTGGTAAGCAGCTGTGCCACTTCCAGTGCCTTTTTAATCGTTCCGGCCGCGCTGTCGCACTCATAATCCATTGTGCGGTACTCGCTCGCCATAATTTTTACAGTGACCTTTCTTGCTGAAGTGTCTGGTGATACGGTGATGTACGCACCATTGGCGGTTTTCATATAGAGCGGAAACGGCGAAGGTCGCTCCTTCTCTATCGTATTCATCGCCTCTTCAAGAAGCTCAGCAACATCGACCCCAACCAGACCCATGACAGAGCAGAACACCGAATGAATCGCCGCCTTCGCTTCATTCGTCGTCATCAATCCACCAGTCTGTTTTTTGATAATGTCCACAAGGGTTTCTGAGACTTTTCTATCAAGCTCTTCAGCTGCGCTGTACATGTGTTTTCCTCTGTTTTTTTTATTATTCTGACTCATGAGATCAGGGGTTCAACATCAATGACAAGGCTCGCACTTCATAACAGAATTTGAAGCAATGCTCCCGACGATTTCATCCAGAGCACTAACACGGAGTTCCAGATCAATGACATCGTCCCGCATAAACGCAAACCGGGATAAACCATCGCCAATCACCTTTTGCGAGAATGACAGGATCATCGAAGCCATGAGCATATTGATGTGGTTAACGTAGAACGGCTGCAGCGAGGCTCTCTGCTTTCGACAATGGTCTTGTGGGGAAAGTTGGACGCCGGGGCGTAGCATGAGGCACAGATTGAAATTCATCGCAGCCGCATCCAGGCAGACCATGTGAGTCTGGGCATATAATTCCAGCACTTCATCGTTTTTGTAGTGTTTGGCTGCAATGTCGTGGGTATACGCCATGACGTCGATCGGCGTGCGATCTATGATAAACCCGGTCTTGTGCAGACCTGGCGCTTCCGTAATACTCGCGATGTGGCCGGCCACCATTAGCTGTACCTTCATGCGCTCAACAACAGGCATATCATCTCGTGATAAATCGACGCCAATATCGCTGAGATAATCCCCGACTTTGGCGTCAAGGTACGGAATGCCGGATGCTTCACTGTATGCTTTCGCCAGCGTCGTTTTGCCCGTCCCCTGAGCACCGCATAGACCAATTTTCATTTCATCTTCCTGTAAACAATTTGTTTAAACGACGGCGAATTGTCATCACCAATAAATTCATTTACCACGTCAACCGCTTCAAACCCCATCTGACGCATCGCTTCAAAGGGGAAGAAAGCATCAGCGTCCGGCACTTCGACATTGATGTGGCTTAGCCAGACTTCCGTAACATGTGACAGCATCGCCTCGTACACAGCAGATCCACCGATAACCCAGGCATTGGGGAACTCGCGCAAACAGCGTTCGACTGAGGCGCTCTGGATGCCTTGCGGAACTTCAATACCTTGTGAACGCGTCAACATGACATTGCGTCGACCGGGTAGAGGTTTTCCAAGGCTCTGAGCCGTTTTTCTCCCCATGATTACGGTGAATCCGTGCGTCAGCTCTCTGAAGAGACGCAAATCTGCTGAGCATTTCCAAGGCAGCTCATTTCCTCTGCCTATTTCAAAGTTCCGGCCAACGGCCGCTATCATTCTCATCGTTGAACCTGGTAAATATGAGGTTTGTGCGGGTGGTTATTCGCCATGCTGATTAGCTTGTTGCCAGCACAAATCGCCATGACCAAAATATTTTCCCGCTGATTGTCTTTGATCCATCGCGTCAGATGCTCCACGCTCTCGACCTGAACCAGATAGTCGTAGGCGACGCCGTGAGCGGAAAGCCACGCTCTGGTGACTTCCCGCTCTTCTTTCAAAAGTCGTTTGGTTGTGACCAGCACGATTTCAATGCCCGAGCGATAAAAGCCTTTCAGCATCCTGCTCGTTGGGTAAATCAGCTCGTCACCGGCCATCATGTCGATGCGGTCTTTTTCAATGTCGACGGAGGCCCGATGTCTGCTGTCTGCGACTACGTCATCCAGCTCCACGAGCGCAAACATTCCCTTAGCCATATCAAACAGCCACCGGCACTTTGATCCACGGATGCGGCGCGTAACATTCGATGCGAACGTCCTGCCAGCGGAAGTCATCAATCTCTTTCCACGACTCGGGGAAAATGACGACCGGATCTGAATTTTCCGGGATGTCACGATCCATCATCTCGTTAACACCGCTCATGTGGTTTTCGTAGACGTGAACGTCCAAACCGAAGTGAGAGAACATCATCGGCATGTGGTTAGTGACCTGAGCAATCAGAGACGTCAGGATGCCGTAGCCGGCGATATTGAATGGCATACCCACGAATACATCGACGCTGCGCTGAATCATTGCAGAACAGAGCGCACGGCGTGGGATGTTCAATGAGTCCAGCATTTCCTCACTGGCTTCGCCACAACGCGCGATCTCAGCCAGCAGGGCCGTATAGCGTGACTCGTGTAGATACTTGGCGTGTACTTCACCGATGGTATTTGCCTGGCGTAGACGCTCTTCAAAGCCGAGTTCGCGGCTCCAAACGTGATACAAGAAGTGGCAGGGGGGCAGCGCCATGTCTTCGAGTTCCCCAACATTCCACGCACTCATCATTATGCGGCGCTCAGTCGGGTCGCGTCGTAGCTTGTCTACAATGCGCTGTAGCTGGTCAATTTCACGAGACAGAACAACGCGATCTTCTTCGACTCCGATGTAGCCTTCAGTTTTGTATCCACGGTATAGATAACTCTGGTAGTTTTTTACAAAGTCATATCGATCGACGATCCGGGTATCGTTCCAGCGACGCCATTGCTTGCCATATACCGGGCCTAATGTCCCATCCTCGCGCGTCCAGGCTTCCCAGATTTTGACGTCATGCTCGCGGAGAAACGCAACGTCGCCGGTTCCTTTCAAATACCACTCAAGCTCTACAAGTAGGGGCTTCAGATTTACGGCTTTGGAGGAGATAAGCGGAACGGCAGCGCCCCAGAGCGGATACTGCGAATTCACATAGCAGGTTCCAATAGTGGGGGTTCCAGTGCGATTGTCTGACTTAATGCCGGAGGAGGCGGCTTCCGCGAGAACGCAGGCGTAGGATGAGTCGGTCAAAAGGCCGTTTTCGAATAGTTCGTTCATTGAGTCTCTCATTGATAAGTAATGATTTACTTATTTTACACAACAACAAGAGGTATTGTAGAAAAAAAAACGGTCGACCAAATGGCCGACCGCTAAGATTCTTATGGAATGGTGATTAAGCAAAACAAAATAATACAAGGCGAGAAAGAACATACATCAATAAGTGTTTACTTATCAAGGCATAATTCATCTTTTTAGAAAAAGTGACGCCCGATTACTGAGTCAATTGCCATATCAACGAATTTTGACAAATCAGCCGACTCATAAGTTGGCGACTTCAGGATTTTACCATCGGAAATTCGATAACCGATCATACCATCTCGGCCTTCAGCAACACGGAATGCGAGGTCATTCTTATCGTATTTACAGCCTTCAACCAACTTAGTGCGCTGCTCGGCATCAGACGGCCAAAGTTTCGTCATATTGCTGCGATGGACTTCAGCCACCAGATCAACGACAGGGACATTCATCAAATCCGCCAGGTGATAAACCATCTGTGACGCCACGTAGATGCGATTCATTGCGCCACGCAAATCCACGGCTAAACTGGTGGAGTCTGCATACCCAGAGCGGATTTTGGCCGCAATAACCTCAAGCTCTTCTGCGGCCACCCCAAACTGAGACAGCCCGAGGATGATATCTTCCTGCGGCTTTTTGCTGTGAGCGTGGACGTAGCTGGTGTAAATATCTTCGCTCTGCTCTTTTGTGAAGTGAGCCATGGCGTTAACCACACCGCCACGCACGCTGATCAATGTGCCAATACCAACGTATAAACCATCGGCCATAGCATCCAGAACTTTATCCATGTCCAGATGTTCAACAGCTTCGGCAGCTTCGTCTACAGCCTCTTCACGGATGAGACCAGCACGAAGCTCTAAAAGCTCAGGCGTGATGTCGGCTGCGATCGGATGTTGAAATAGTTCGTGAAACTCTGACACCATCTCGCCGATTTTCATCGTAATGTCGGAGCCACCAGGGTAGATCTCGTAAAGCGTGTCTATTTTTGCGCCATTTTTGGCTTCAGATTTCAGGCGAGATTTCTCTAATACTTTCTTTAACATTTTTAATTCCGTGCATTTGAATGATGTGATTATTGTGACCCAGAGAGCCAGGCCACAAAATAAATCAAAAGGCTTACAGGTCGCCAAATCCGCCAAGCATTGATGTATCAACGGCTGCGTCAATTTGCCCCACCAGATACGAAGGGATCTCCGTTTCCTGCGGCGCCACCTGAACGTTGTCGGTGAACAGCCAGCTGTTCATCCACGGCAGCGGATCGAAAGTGACATCGTCAAACAGAGGGTTGAGATGAAGTCGCTTCATCGCCAGATTTGTGCGGTACTTCACGTACTGTTTCAGGATCTTCGCATTCAGACCAATCATCGAGCCGTCTTTGAACAGATAATCAGCCCAACGCATTTCCTGCTCGGCCACGTCGAGCATCGTCTGGTAGACAAACGGCTCTTCTTCTTCGGCGATCTGCTTCCACAGCAAACCTTCGCGACCATTTCGCATATTTCGCAACATGCGCTCAGTGCCTTCGCAGTGTAACGCCTCGTCACGCGCAATCAGTCGCATAATCTTCGCGTTGCCTTCCAGCAGCTTTCGCTCGCCAAACGCGAACGTGCAGGCAAAACTGACATAAAAACGAATCGCTTCCAGCGCGTTTACAGAAACGAGGGTGCGGAACAGCTGGCGTTGCATCGGGTATGGCTTCCCGCCGAACTCAGACGCGTACAGACGCTCAAATTCATCTTCCCCGAGATGCTCGCGAGCGCAGACCATTTGATAAAGCTTGTCGTACTCTGCCGATACGCTCGATGCGCGGCTGATAATCTGTTCATCAGTTACGATGCCGTCGAAAATCTCGCTTGGATCATCAACCATGCCTCGAATGATATGGGTGTAGCTGCGGCTGTGAATGGTCTCGGAGAAGGCCCAGGTTTCAATCCACGTTTCAAGCTCCGGGATGGAAGCCAGCGGCAGCAGCGTAACGTTAGGGCTACGGCCTTGAACGCTGTCCAGTAGTGTCTGGTAGCGCAGGTTACTGGTGAAGATATGTCGCTCATGATCGGCCAATTTCGTCATGTAGTCGATTCGATCTTGCGAGATATCAACCTCTTCCGGGCGCCAGAAGAATGACAGCTGTTTCTCGATCAGCTTCTCAAATTCACGGTATTTCTGGATGTCATACCGTGAAACGTTGACTGAATTGCCGAGGAACATCGGCTCTTTCGTCGCGTCGTTTGCGCCGAGACGGAAAGTTGAATAAGACATGTGTTTCCCTTTGTTATTTAATAAATTCTATGCCACTTCAGCTATCGATAACGCCATGATATGTGGACTTAACAGGCTCTCAAACGGAGAAGAAAGGTGGGCTTTCGCCCACCTGGTTATCAAATTTTGCAAGCGCCACCGCACTCGTCTTCCTCATCGATAAATTCGGTCGACGATGGAAGATGGGCCTGATGTGTGATCTTGTCGTCTTCACGAGCGCCGGCGCCATCGCGGGTGTTGTGGTAATAAAGCGTCTTTACACCCATGCGATACGCATCCAGCAAATCAGTCAGCATCTTTTGCATTGGCACGCGGCCGGAAGCAAAGCGTGCCGGGTCATAGTTGGTATTGGCAGAAATAGATTGGTCGATGAACTTCTGCATGATCGCCACTTTGGTCAGGTAGCCAAAGTTATCCTCGATGTCCCACAGGTACTCGTAAGCGTCGCCGATGCGAGAAAATTCCGGCACGACCATCTTCACAACACCATCTTTGGACGACTTCACGGATACCGGGCCACGCGGTGGCTCAATGCCATTGGTGGAGTTGGTGATCTGACTGGACGTCTCGCAAGGCATTTGGGCGGACAGAGTGGAGTTGCGTAGACCGTATCGCTCAATATCTTTTCGCAACCCATCCCAATCCAGAAGAAGAGGGTGGTTGGCATTCAGTTCTGAGGCGTCCAGCTGCTTGCGGTAGTGATCGATAGGCAGTAAGCCTTTCGCATATTTCGTCTGACCAAACCATTCACATGCTCCCTTATCTGATGCAAGCAGGTTACTGGCCTTCAGCAAATAGAACTGAACCGCTTCAAATGTTTCGTGAACCAGTTTGTTTCCATCAACGCCGGAATACTTTGCACCGTTCTTAGCCAGCCAGTAAGCGAAGTTGGTTACACCAATCCCTAAACTACGACGCGCCTTGGCTGGTGTTTCCGCTGCAAACATCGGATAGTCCTGATAATCAAGCAGACAGTCCAGCGCAGAGACAGCGTAGAAGGCTACTTCTTCCAGATCTGCCAGAGACTCAAGAGCGCCAAGATTGAATGCGGACAGAGTACACAGCGCGATTTCGCCGTTCGGATCGTCAGTAAATGCCAGCGGCTTAGTCGGCAGGGCAATTTCGGCGCAAAGGTTCGATTGCTTAATGGGTGCCACAGCCTCATCAAAAGCGCCATGCGTATTCATATGGTCGATGTTGGCGATGTAGATGCGACCGGTCGATGCACGTTCCTGCATAAGCGAAGAGAACAGATCCACTGCAGGCACAGACTCTTTGCGGATTGACGGGTCATTTTCGTACTGAACATACAGACGCTCAAACTCATCCTGGTCAGCATAGAAGGCATTCAGAAGACCGGGGACATCGTGAGGGCTAAACAGCGTGATAGCCCCACCCTCGATCAAACGACGGTACATTAAGCGGTTCAATTCAACACCGTAGTCCATGTGACGCACGCGGTTACTGTCAACGCCGCGGTTGTTCTTCAGTACCAGCAGACTATTTGCTTCCAGGTGCCACAGTGGATAGTAAGCCGTTGCTGCCCCGCCACGTACACCGCCTTGAGAGCAGGACTTCACTGCCGCCTGAAACAGCTTCAGGAACGGAATAACACCCGTATGGGTCGCTTCACCGTTGCGAATAGGACTACCCAGCGCACGGATGGAACCGAAGTTAACGCCAATGCCGGCACGCTGGGAGATGTACTCCACAATGGCCGAGGTCGTTGCGTTGATGGACTTCAGTGAATCACCGGACTCGATCAGAACGCAGCTTGAGAACTGGCGAGTAGGGGTGCGAACGCCAGCCATGATCGGGGTGGGCAATGACAGCTTGAACGTACTGGTTACGTCATAGAAACCTTTGACCATTTCCAGACGGGTTTTGCCCATATCGCCATTATTCCAGTCCTGATATAGACACATGCCCACCAGCATGTAGATATGTTGAGGTGACTCATAAATTTCCCCGTTTACTCGATGTTGTACCAAATATTTGCCGCGCAGCTGGGTCGTTGCTGCATAGCCGAAATTATCGTCACGTTCAGGTTTCATGTACGCGCCCAGCTCGTCGATCTCTTCGCAGCTGTATTTATGCATGATTTCGCTATCATAAACGCCGCGAGTAACGTTCTTCAGGATGTGCTCGTAGAAGTCCGGGTATTCGTATTGGCCGTGAGCATCTTTGCGAATTTTGAAAATACTCAGACGCGCTGCAACCTGGCTGTAGTTAGGGGAGTCGGCACTGATAAGATCGGCGGCAGCTTTGATTAGAGCGTCGTGTACCTGGCTAGTCGTCATACCGTCAACGATACTCGCTGCGGCCCCCATGGCGACGGCAGAGGCGCTTACGCCATCAACGCCGTCCGTTGCCCACATAACGACGCGGTTATACTTCTCTTCAGACAGTGCTTCGGCACTGCCATTCCGTTTGATGATTCGAATCATGTTGTTGTCCAAAAGAAAAAAGCCACTAAATGTAGTGGCCTATAGTAATAAGTAAATGTTTACTTATCAATGAAGTAAACTTAAAAGAATGCTCTCATCATAGAAACAGCTTGGCGGTATTGATCTGTTTCCAGTCCGGTGTAAACAGCAGCCAATGCGTCAGCCGGGTGTTCGTTTTTACTGACAATGCTCACTTCACCTTTAACCTTCTTCGTAAACCAGCCAGCATCCGGGTGTTTAGATACTGCCCACTCAATGATGGTATTTTTGGAGGTGTCTTTTTTTCCGCCGATATGCATTTTGATGTCATTTGGTGTCAACTGAATAATAGGTTTATCGATACACGCCAGAACACCGAGGCACAGGCCGTAGGATGTTTGGGCGCGGGAGGACTGGCTACCCACTGGCAGCTCCGCAAACACGATATTTACGCTATCAACGATGGGCTTAATGCCGCGCCAGATTTCGTTTGCTCGACGCAGATCGTCGCTATTGGTTCGAACAGTTTTTTTTGCTGAAGTTGCCTCTGTTTCAATCAGTTTAATTGACACGTCGGTCACTTCAGCAGTATCCAGATTCAGCGAACCAGTGACGATCCCAAAGTTACGCAGACTTGGGTCAAACCCTGCGAATTTAATAATTTTATTACTCATGTGCTTTCCTTTGTTGTTACCACGTTCCCCAAATGGGGTTAGCTTTGCGAAGCTCTATCACCTCGCTAAATTCATCAAGTTCGCATCCCGATGCCTGAATCTCTGAGAAACCGGCGATGACATCGGGCCACATTTCAGCGATGCAAACGGCCAGTTTTTTCATAGTTTCACTGGCGTACTGAAGGCTCTCTTTTGCGTCATCTGGGACGGCAGTCGACACGATGAAACCTGTTTCAACTTTGTCATCGAAGCGTATGCCGAAGTGAAGAACACCATCGCCAATCAGCGTTACCGGCATTTCCACCTTCGAAAATGCCTTTGATTTATGTCGTTGCCCAAATCGAGCCATGTCATTCTGAACGCGACGAACAGCCATCCTCGCGCTCATATGCTGGATACGGTCAGACAAATGGGCAGACTTCACCTGGTTAAAAACAATATCAGTATCTTCCTTGCTCGAAACGATTATGCCGCCACCCATATGATCGGCACCAAATACATTCCCCATGTAGACAAGCGCTGAATCACCTATCCACTGAGCATCAAACAAGGCTTCGCTTGCCTCAATAATGCGCTGGCGTGTCAGCTCGTCTTTGTAATGGCTTGTGAAAGAGCCAAAATCTACAATACCGCCAAAGCGCATAGCCATTACCCGCGCTGCAGCAACGCAGGTAACGATCTGACCAAACTGATTGCCAGTCGGATTAAACGACATAGCTGCGACCCTCTTTGATCTCCAGCGTCACCGTTTCGCGGAACCACGACTTCATCTCCTTGTGCGAGACAATCATCACCGTGCCACGCTCACGTGCCTTCGCCTCCAGAATCCCCATTAGACGCTCAAGTCCTGCCGAATCCAGCGCATCGTCGATCTCATCGCCGATAAACAACTGAATGCTTTTGCTGGCCCGGTTCGCGACCATATCCTGAAGCGCCAGCGCACAAGCCAGACGCACTTTCCGCTTTTCACCACCGGACAGACCACGGAAGTCTTTGCTGAACCCAGCCTTCTCAACGGCAATGTTGAACTTGTCGCGGATCTCTCCTTTCTTCGTGGTGTCCATCGTTGACCATACCGCAGAGATATTGCCATCCGACATCGTACTCAGGTACTCCGCCGTTCTGTCGTTCAGGAATGGTGTTACTGCCGTCAGAATGTGCGAGCGAACGCCGGATGGGGAGTAAATCTGACGTGCCTTCTCAAGCAAAAGCGCCTGATCTTTCATCCCTTCGATTTCGCGTCGGATCTCTTTCAGCTTCTCTTTGTGGATTGCCAGATTTTCGCGATGACGGGAAATGGCTGCATTGTGAGGGTTAACTTCTTCCGAGATCGCTTTCACTTGTGCGTTTGCGCGAGCCAGAGCACTCTCTGCCGCTTTTATTTCGACTTGCCGTGACTTTACGTTACCCAGACTGCGGGTAAGCTCAGAAATGCGCTCAGTGATTGCGGAGACGTCGGGGGTCGAGGCGACAAGACGATCACGCAGCACGACGATTTTATCGTGACGCTCCGTTTTGGCCGCTAAATCCGCTGTTAGTGATTTAGCTTCGTCTACATACTTACGGACTTCGCCGACGTAGTTGTCATGAACGTGAGACAGATCACCGCTAGTGTATGGCTTACCGCACGTCGAGCATGGCTTGCCTACGCTTGAATTGACATTATCCGCATTCAGCTTGGCTTTTTTTGCTGCGCTAACGGCTCTGTCGCGGGCTGATTCAGTCGCTCGGATCTCCGCCGCTGCATCAGCCACCATTGTGTTCGCTGCCTGAACTTTCTTATCATGTTCAGCCCTGCCGGAAAGCTTTTTCTTTTCATCCGTGATTTGGTTCTCAATTTTGTTGATGGTGGCCGGGATGTCGGCCATTTCCATGCTGGCCTCCGTTACCTTGACTTCGATCAGCGTCGCTTCGGCTCGTGCTTCATCGAGCCTAACGGAACGTGTTCTCTCCCACGCCTCGGCAGCGGCTGTACTGGTCTCAATCTCCGTCTCTGTTGAAGTGATAAGCGATACTGTGCTTTCAGCCTGAGCGTTGGCTCTGTCGAGTCGAGCGCTCATCGCATTAGCTCTGTCGCGGGCGATAGCATAAGCCTTTGTCAGACGGTCGATGCCAGCTGCTTCTTCAACAATCGCCTTCAGGTTTTTATCCGTCATACCTGGCAAATCCGGCATGGCTTCCTGACTGGCATAGATGGATGCCATGAATACTTCTTTCGAAGAGCCGATCAGCCGCTCAACCAGTTCCTGAGTCAGCGTGTCCTTGCCTTTGGTCAAATCACCGTCTTCACTGCGGACAATGAGACGATTTTTGAATTCTTTGTGAGCACGGTGACGAATTACCGCATATTGCTTACCTTCGTCTTCAATGGTCACGGAAACGCGGCAGTTCTTTGGCGTCGTTGAGTTTAGAACGTCATCGCCCTTGTATCCAGTGGCTGTTTCCCCGTACAAACACCACATCAAAGCATTCATCAGCGTTGATTTGCCGGCGCCATTACTCGCTGCACTGGAGTCCGCGGCGTTAATGCCCTGAATCAGAACCAAGCCTCGGCTATCCAAATCAACGCTGGCCTCAGCAATGACCATAAAGTTTTCAACTTTCAGATTTAGGAATTTCATTCAGACGTCCCCGCGCTTTCCGCTTCTAATAGGATTTCGTTGCATAGTGAGTCGAGCTTAGCCAGATCGAAGCCGCCATCCGTATCGTGGACAACCTTGCAGTAGGCACTGATTGATTCAGAGAGACTGTCGATTTTGCTGGTGGATTCGGTGCTTGCAGTTCCAGCCATCATCGACGCTTTTTTGATGAGATTTGTCACAACACCCACGGCACCCAGCGTTGCCAGTTGCTCTTTTATTTGCACTGCCTCGGCGTCGTTCTCAATGACTGCGCGATAGCGAACATAATTGCCGCGAATGTCGTCTTCAGTCACATCGCCTTCCAGAGATACAAACTTCGGTGCCGATGTTTCGTGCTGCGTGAATGAACCGTCTTCCTGAACCAACATGAACCCGGCCAACGTACCAACGTCGCCCCAATTCTGGTGGGTTAACGCACCGACTGACACGACACCAGGGATTATCTCTTTGTGATTGTGATAGTGGCCGGAAAGAACCAGACGGAAGCCGAGTTCCTTCAGATCGTTTGCCTCAATGCCAACGTCTGGCATTGTCGGAATGGCTTTGTTGATACCTGTGTGGATCACAATGTCATGGATGCCTGAGCCAGCTTTCTCACGAAGCGATTTCATGTCCGCCAGTAATTCGGCATGACTGTTACGCCAGCTGATAAAGTGGACGGTCACGTCGTCAATTTTGACACTCTGCGCCGGGCCACAAACGATATTCACGCCAATTGACTGCAATGACGCCGCCGCATTCGCGGAAAATACCGAGTCATTGGTTTCCAGATCGTGATTGCCGGCCAACATCCAAACTTCCAGGCCAATCTCATTGATGACCGTTTTGTATGCTTCAGTGACGAAGTGGAGTACGGAAGGCGTTATAGAGCCGCGCGTATGGAATGTGTCGCCAGCAACAAACATGTATTTTGCGCCAGAAGCTTTGATCGCTTTTGCCGCCTCGATGGTTGCATCGAGCTGAATTTTTAAACGAGAATTCAGACCGCTGACGCTGATTGTCGAGAACGCAGACCAGCTATGATAGTGTGGGTCTGAAATCACACCGTATATCGTTTTCATGTGTTTTCCTGTTGTTGTTTTATTCGATGATAGAGTGGGTTAACAGGCCACCAAGCGACTTCATCAGGTGCATATTAAACACCAACAATAAGTAACCACTTATTTATCTAAGAGCATGATACCGAAGTGCGATAGGCTATGCTATATCTTTTGAGAGGGGGAGGTATGGCAAGGAGGTGGGTAGTCTATTGGCTACCCAGTTTGAATTTTAACCTCTGTGGATAATAGCTTCGTTGAGGTGGTGGATAACGCTATCGATGTAGCTTTTATCCGTACTGGTTAAGGCTTGGGACTCACCAGAAGCGCTATTTAAAAAGACAAGATATTCTGTTTTGAGGCCCTTGAACCAGAAGATGGCAAAGAGAACGACCAGTACACCGATTGCTTTAAACATCAGCGTAGCTGCTAAGAAAATCATTAAGATACCAATGATGCCAGTAATAATTGGGCCAACCTTGGATGGAATCTTTTCTCCGCGCTTTACTGACGTAACACCATGCATAGCGTAAGTCGTGCTGCCTACCATAAAACGAGCGTTAGTGATACTCACATTACCATTACGATAAAACTCTATTTCTTTATCTTCCATTGTTTATACCTATGTGCATACATGTACATTAGAAACAAATTGTAATTGTATTACGATAATAAGTGAATTTTTAAGATGTGCAATGTATGCCGTTGTTTTTTTGAAGATACACAATAAGAAAGCCCCTAAAACGCTCCCCTGAGAGATTTAGTGGTTACTTTGGGCGAGTTGGGGGTTAGAGAGAAGGCCCCTCACAATGGCGGAGGGGAGGAATATGCGCGGTTAAATCTTCTCTTCGAACCTACGTCTTAACTCATCGAGACTCACGACGTTATCTGGAGGGGTGATGTCCTCCATCATTCGGACTTCTTCTTCGGTATGATACTCCCAATCGTACTCGTGCTTTAGGCTTTTCAGGTAGATCACCGTCAGCAAGCTGTCCTCTTTTAAGAAGTGACCGTATGACTTTTGAATAACGGTTCTTACCTCATCCTGCGTTTTGCCGCCGAGGCACAGATGGTTGAACCTGGCGTTTATCTTGAGCATTTTGTCGACGGGGCCAGAGAACACCTTCGCGACGCGCGCAAAGCGAATTATCTCGCCGTTCTCAGCGCCAACCAGACAAACGACAGAATTTTCACTGACGCGGTTGACCCAGGTTACGCCGCTGCGCATTGTGTTGAAGTAAGCTTCCTTTAAGCCAAGATAAGGTTTTCTGAAGGAAATGAGTGGAACGTATCGTGCGCATGTGTTGATTTCAAATGACGCACCTTGTTCCAGCAGTGATGCCCGGGTTTTGTAGATCGGGCAGGCGGTTTTGATGCCGCAAACCTCACACATGTCCCTGGAAGCAACCAGTTTAGAGTCAGACTTGATGGTGTAAGTCCCATCTTCAAGTCTTCTGATGTAACGCGACTGTTTGATATTCATTTGATGCTTGGCCTTGTATTTTTTATCACATTAAACCAAAAACAAGGCTCACGTACTAAAATGCCTTGAAAAGTTATCCACATATCAACTGGATAGATCCCAATAATAAGATCCCTATATAGATCATACATTAGATCAAAAGAGATCCCCGATCCTCGCAACCCGCGCCACGCCTGCTCTGAAAGACCATTGGCGTATGCTGTCAGCGGAAAAATATATGCTGCGAGCGGCGTGCGATATGCTGTGGACTGTTTTGTGTATGCTGCTAACGGTAAATGAAGTATGCTACCAGCGGTTTAAGCAATGAGGTGTCCACATGTCCACAGGCAAAAAAAAGAAGAAAGAAAACATACCGTTAATCGATGATGATGACGCGATCGACGAAAGTGTTCCGGCGTTATTCACAGGCGACCTCACCCCTAACAGCAACAATACCGTACAACCCATTGCGTTGATGAGACTTGGATTGTTCGTTCCCACGCTCAAAGGCACGAAGAATAGTAAACGAAATAACTCCAACCAGATAGACGCCTCAAAAGAACTGGTGCAACTGGAGGTTGCGAGATCTGAGGGTTATTCCGATATCAAAATAACCGGTCCACGTCTCGATATGGATCACGACTTCAAGACGTGGGTTGGTGTCGTCCGATCACTTGCCGAGTATGGGGAGGCCAGTGGGCGCGTTGAGCTAAGCATCACGAAGTTTGCCAAGTTCTGTGGGTATCCATCTTCCCAGATACGCAAGACGCTGCGAGACAGGATTACGAACAGCCTGCTGAAGATAATGCGCACAACGCTTTCGTTCCAGCGCACATACGAAGAGAAGAACGTGGACGGCTCGAACAAGATATCCCTGCTCATGGTTCATCTGGTGAATAGCGTGGATTACAATGAGAAAAATGACACCATCATATTTCACGCCGAACCAAAGCTGTCAGAGCTATACCGGTTTGACCACAAAGTTCTTCTCCAACTGAAGGTCATCAACAAACTTCCACGTAAAGAAACCGCCCAGGCGCTATACACCTTCATTGAAAGTCTTCCGGCGCGGCCGGCGCCAATATCTCTGGCTCGTTTGCGTGCGAGGTTGAATCTGAATAGCTCAAGCATCAGCTCCCAAAATCAGACCATTCGAAACGGTCTGAAGTCTCTTAAAGAGCTTGGCTACCTCGATTACTCAGAGGTGAAGCGTGGTCGCTCTGTATTTATTCAGATTCATGGACGCAACCCGAAACTTAAAGTCATTGGTGAAGAGAAACCGCCGAAGCCTGAGAAGCCTGCAGAGCAAGTGGAAGGGCCACAAGAGAACGGCGAGCTGGACGTCGTAAAACAAAACATGATCAAGAAGATAGCTGAACTTTCTGCGGATTTGACGCCTGAGAATATAAAGCTAATTGAGATACTTAGTAACGGTCTGAAGTTGCTTTGATATGCTCTGAGCGGTGCAATATATGCTGTGAACGGCAAATGGTATGCTGTCAGCGGTGATTTGACTATTAGATATGCTGTCAGCGGTGATTAGGAAGGTCTGGAATCGTTTATTCACACCAAATTTAAGCTCTCGAATAGAGGGCTTTTTTATTTCGTATGCTGTCAGCGGTTGTAGATATGCTGTCAGCGGCTCAATGTATGTTACCAGCGGTAATTGATATGCTGTCAGCGGCACACTATGCCGCCAGCGGTGACTTCGATCAGGAGTCATTTTGAGAGGGTTTCATTTAGCCCCCTAGTGGTTACTAACCTGTGAGACGTTGATATCAAATGGTTAGTAACCACTAACAATTTATCTAATGTCAGGTGATCGATGAGAGAAGATTGTAGAGACGATGTGATTTAGCCTTCGCCTTCGTCTCACCATTTTCAATCATCTGCCACGAGCGGTAGCGATACACAATCTGACAGTCGTTTCGCTCTAACCTGGTTGAGAAGTCGTCCGGGCGGGTAAAGCCCTTGGCACGCCAATATGGTCTGATTTTTTCAATTTCAATACTGTTAGCAATGTTATTCATCATGCCACCTTTTCACATTCATCAAACACATAACCAAAGTCGTCGTAGATCACGCCGAAGGAGTCTTTTCGCATAAAGTAAGCGGCGCCAGAATGGTAAGCGGCCAAATTGCCTTTGTTCTCCGATAGTATAGGTGAGCTGATTATTCTCTCACCTACAACAGCGTAGAACTGGTGAGCATCTGCCGTCAGGATAGCTTCAGCAACACGATGTGGTGTGCCTGACATTTCACCATTTTCTATGCGCATAATGTTCATCTGGCATTTCATCACGGCTGAGTTGCCTGCATTTGGTAGTGCAATCAGGATAGCCAGGGTAGCTGCAAAAATCGTTTTCATGATTAGAGGAACTTCCCAAGAGTGATAGCCAGAAACACGCCCACCAAAACATCTACAATCCGACCATTAACCGGCGCTAATGCTTTTCTAAAACTGCCAACGAATACGCTATCAAAGAGCAAAAAAACTGATGTAGCTAAATACAGGAACGGCATAATACACCTTATTAGATAAATGTCTACTTATCAATTAGAACGAGGAAAGACCAAGGATGCGGGTCAAATGTGCCGCATCTTCGTCGCTAATAAAGCGTAAGTCCTCGATATACCAGCATTCGCCGTTACTCCAGCAAACACCATCCTCGTCAACCGTAACGGTATCTTCGCTACCATAAAGCGATGGCAGGATCTGATTAGCGATTACCTGCAGGTCATCATCGCTCGTTCCTTCAGGCACGTCTAAAATAGAATAAGGTGAATATGACGTGTTAAGTGATGCGCAAACTTGTAATAAAGCTTTCATGTGCTTTCCTTTGTTGTAATAAACAAGTTGTTATCTTATGTGTCTAAATGAGGTTGCAAAAATAAGTGACACGGTCACAGAATTATCTTTCTACTTACCTATTACTCTGTAATGTCACTGTTTTTTACCTCTGTGAATGTGCCATGAAGGGACGCAGCAAAAAAGACGAACGTATCGCGACCGAAGTCGTCTTTCGTGTGTATAGCCTGCCCATCAGCGTCGGAGTAACCGGAGTATGTTTTCCCCGGAGTAAACCAGTTGATGCCTGGGCGTGTGCCGGTGCATTCGATAGTGATCATGTTTTGCCTTTATAGTTACAACATACTTTTAGGTAAGAGCTGCATCACGCAGCGGCCGCGGATTTTTCCTGGCGTTGCTTTAGCACGCATTCGGCGTGAATGACTCGGAATCGACCTGCGAAGCGTTCAAAATGGCCTTCACCTTTGGCGACCCAATTTTTGCAGTAGTAGCAGCAACCTGGATATTTGTTACGCATTTGGCGTCCTTTCGTGCTTAGTGGAGAACGTGTTTAAAAAGGCTTCCTGCTGGGGGGCGCTCAACTCGCCGTTGAGCTGTACCTTGGCGAACCATTTGCCGTTTCGGAGTAGCGTGTAAAAGTTAGGCTCACCATCCGCGTCCCATTCAAGAGATACTTGGATTGCGCTCCCGGTTTCCCGGCTCACCTCTGCGGTATCAAACCTGGACTCCACCCAGCCTCTTGAGCAACCTGTGACGCTAATTACTGACCAATCCTTGCCCGTTGCTATTGCTCTGGCGTTGAACTCGTCCGGCGTCTGTTTCGACATGTAGTTAAATAGCCCGTGGGCATCGTAGACGGGTCTGGCGTCCTGCTTGATTCTGGTGTTGGGGTTCTTCGGCGTTTTCTTTAGCCAATAACGGATAACCCCCTCTGCAAACGCCTCCACCTCTGCGGGCGTATTTCCGGGGATATTGGCGACAAGGTGAATATGCGGCATCCTCTCGTGCTCTGCCCATTCCAGCGCGTAGATATATTCTGCGCTGGCGGTTCTTAGACGCTTTATTAACCCTGTCATTGCCTCGTTGAAATATTCCGGTTCAATGTCGCACAAAGGCTTCAGCGTGAAGAAGTAAGGCGTGCCGGGTGTTTTGTTCAGATCGATAAGGCGGGCGTTTTTCCTGAACGTTATACGCTTTGCGGCGCTGTGCGAGAGCCGTCTGGCTTTTCTTTCGGCTTTGCCTGCTTCCATTAATGCCCGATGCTCCGCTGTAATGGTATGTCCTTTTCTGAACGCACCCACGCGAGCCACGCGGCCAGTTTTGGGTGTAGATACTTCCTCAATCGGTACGGCAATCAGGTTTTTGTCGATCCACGATTTATTCATACACACTCTCTAAACAAGTTGTTTTCTTATGGTTGATATTTTACGGAGAAAGAAAAGGCGCCAGAAGTGGCGCCTTTGGGACTGTTCGATTACTTAACGGTAACGAACGGGGTACTGGTCCCTGCGGTCATATACTGCGGTAGGGTGCCATTCCACTTATTGATGGCCTCCAGCTGCATAACTTCCGGGTTCTGGCGGAGAGCCTCGCCGCGGATGCGGATAGATTCAGCATCAGCCTTAGCCAGAGTTTCCTTGGCGTCAGCTTCACCCGCTGCCTGAGCGCGAACCATGTTTGCTTCAGCTTCTTTTTGCTTAACCTGCTGTTCACGTTGCAGCGTGGTCTGGTTCGCCGTTACTTTGGCGTTAATGGACTCGATAACGCTCGGCGGGTACTCCGGTTTACCCATCCAAGACAGACTGAGAACCTGAATTCCAACCGGCCCCATTTCGGTCTGAATAGCTTTCAGTGAATTATCCAAAAGTTCAGTTTTGCCGCCGTCGATAAAGCGGTCAGTGGTCATGCGACTGGCCTGTTTAATCAGTACGTCTGCGATCTTCTGCTTCAGATCGGTTTCGGTGATATCGTCGACGCCTTTACGGTAGGTCTGGAAGATGGTGGTGACTTTGGTCGGGTCTACTTTGTAAGTTACACCAATGTGGTAGCCGATCGCTGTACCATCGCTCATTTGGAAGTTGAAGGCGTCTTCATACGACTTCATCTGCTTGAAGGTAGGGAAGGTATACAGAGTGGTATTCCAGCCAATCCATTGACGGCCAACGCCAACAACTTCACCAACACCTTTGTCGTCACCTAATTTGTTGACCTTGATACCCACTTCACCAGGCTTAACGTACTCACAGCCGGTCAGCATGGTCATTGAGGCTACGATAGCCAGTGCGATAATTCCCTTTTTCATTTTGTTTTTCCTGTAATTAGTTGATGGATAATGCTTTTAGCCGCTTTATAGGAAGCGAAGGGGGTTGCGAACATCAGCACGAAGCCAATCAGGACAGTGATGTCGCTTTTTTGAGAGATGAGATAGGGGATAACTAACCCTACCATCGTCATCGCAAACCCGATCGTGACGCAGATTTTCAAATACAGTTTTGTGGTCATGTGTTTTCTCTTGTTGAAAAGCTTATACATAATAGATAAGTGTTTACTTATCATCAAGAAAAACATATTGAACCCAGTTTTTTTCCTGCATAACATGGTCTTTTTAGTGGCCGGGAAGACGAATGACAGACAGAGAGTTGGCGGGGTTAAAAGCCATTGAGCTATGGGAGAATGGGGCCTTTGATGCTGACATGATCCTTATGGTGTTAGGAAAACGAATGGGCATGAGTTCTTCAGCTGAACTCGTTCATTGGCTTTCATCACAAGGCACGATCCGAGGCTCCAAGTCCAAAGAAAAAATTAATGAAAACAGGCATAAAGCTGCCGCGTTATGGATTTCAGGTCTGTATAGCGCTCCCGAATTACTTGAAATGTTTAAAGGCCGTCTGGGTATACAGCGCAAGGAATCTCTTCTTTTCTGGTTCCGGCAAAATGGATACGTAAGAAACTCCGAGTCGCCCGACGCTCCGAAGAATCCGCGAGCAATTTTGAGAGAAAGAGCCGTGGAGTTAAGGAAAGCCGGCCAGCACACAACCCGACAAATCTTTGATGAACTCTCTCCCGAGTTAGGTATGAAAAACGTCGGCGCACTTAGACGCTGGTTTAAGAAAAATGGCACCGTACCTGAGCATCCGAGAAAACCCCGTGAGAAGCCCCCTAAACCGAAACCGGTAAATCCTCGTGCTCAACTTAGAGCTGTATGTACTGATATGTGGGCATCTGGCGAATATACAGGTAAGGACATTCGGTCTCAAATGGGCGAAAAATTTCCATTTGCCAGCCTTGGCGCAATGTATGGTCATTTCTCTAAAGTTGGTGTTAGAAAGGGAAGTAAAGAGAGCGACTGAGGTCGCTCTCTAGTGATTTACGCGTCAGCTGGCTCTAATTCGTCCTTTGACTTCATCTTCGCCTGAATCGACTTAATAGCCTTCACGATTTCGCTCAAATCCTTCTCGCGGTACATATCGACGATCTGGGACTTTGTATACTTCTTGTCGCCAATCTCGATGCGCCCGGTGGACGTCTTCGGAATGTATCCCTTATCAAGCATGTACTCTACAAGCGATTCTACGACGTCCAGACCACGCGAAGGGTCGAAGTAGAAGTTCCATTCACATTTCTGGAACGGTGGCGCCACCTTGTTTTTGACGCACTCTGCTTTAACCAGCTGACCAACACGATCGCCGCCTTCTTTCAACTGACCGCCACCCAGCTTGATGCGGACGGAAGCGTAGAATTTCGGGGAGTCGCCGCCTGGTGAAGTGGTAGGGTCTCCGAACATGACGCCCATTTTTGTACGAACCTGGTTCAGGAAAATGAGGCAGGCATTGTACTTCTGCGCCCACTTAGCCAGCGTTGGGAGATTTGCCGAAGTCGCGCGAGCCAGTGCCGTGTTGTCGTTCATATTCAGCTCGTCTTTCTCTTTGGCCGTGCCATCCGCCATCTTCTCGAACTTCTCGAACTTCTGGCGCGGAACCATTGAGGCCAGCGAGTCATAGACAATGACGATGGGCGCTTCAGCTGGGATCAGACTCTCCTTGCGAACCAGAGACAAGATTTGCCCGGTCAAGTCGATGGCGTCCTCAAAGGTGTCTGGCTGCTTATAGACCCAATTACCTTCATCTTCATCAGATTGAAGTCCCATAACTTCAGCCAGACCAACGTCAAAACTGTTTTCATGATCGAGGAATACGGCGATACCTCCGACCTTCTGCGCTGCAATCATCGCGCGGGTTGCGAGGAAAGTTTTGCCTGCAGACGGAGGTCCAAAAATCTCCACAATACGCCCACAAGGAAGACCGCCTTCCAGATCACCAGAAACGGCTTCGTTTAACGGGGGAAAACCGGTGTCCAGCCATTGCTCGACTTTCTGGATCTCATCATTTCCGCCGATACGTTTTTTCATGGCTACTGCTAATGGTGACTTTTTCATGTGTTTTCCTTTGGTTTTATTTAGTTAAGCCGATTTCTTTTTCGGCTTGTTCACGATTAAACGTGATGGTGTCGCAGTTCATCATTTTTGCGGATCGCTCAATGATGGTGAGAATATGGCCTTTCACGATATCTACTTCACGCGCTGTCAGAGCGATTTTGTGACCGACGATGCACGCGTTAAAATCAGACACGACATACTCGCCATAGGTGAAGACTAACTCCTTCGCCAGCGCGGTCGGCGTAGTGGATTTTCCAGTAATAATTGACGCAATCATTCAGCCACCAACCCGCAGCGCTTAACGAACGGCACGACAAAAACATCCAGATCGCTGAGGATTGACTGGAAATTTAACTGCATACAGATTTGCTTAAATGCTTCCAGACTTTGCTCACCGCGAATAATTTCCAGTTTCTCCGGGGCGAATTTGGTGTCGATGAGATCCATCAACTTAATATTCCGCATAAACGCTTCAAGCATCCGACAGCCGGTTTTCTCATTGAAAGCGTTCTTTGCCAGGTTATTCACTGCCGTTTTGTTGCGACCTTTGTCCATGACAATAGAGCCATCGCAAATCCCCTTAACCAGCGTAACAATGGAGCCATACTCGTTAATCAGATCCATCGCGCCTTTATCGCCAATACCGCCGACTTGCTGAATGTTGTCCGACTTATCACCCTGCAGCGCTTTACCTTCCAGATAGCCGCGTGGCGTTGGGTAGCCAGTCAACTCAGGGAACGCCTCGATATTGATGCGCTTATGCTTAGCATCCTCGCGCAAACTGACCCATGTTACCTTTTCGTCAACCAGCTGAATCCAGTCGGAGTCCGCGGTTAACAGGTAGATGTGCTCGACGTCTTTCGACGCAACATAACGCTTCTTCAGAATTCCGGCCAAATCGTCAGCTTCACCGTCGATTGCGGTAATCTGATCAACACCCAGCGAGGTGATTGCTTTTTTGATGAAGGGCTTTTGGACTGCAAAACCTTCTTTCATCTGTTTCATTTCTGCGTTGTCGTCACGATTGGCTTTGTAGTCCGGGTAAAACTCGCGACGCTTGTCGCTGAAACCATCCCACAGAACTATTGGTCGAGCCTTCAGAAGCGAAGCATAGCGGCGCATGTTGGTGATAAAACCAAACACTGCGTGGGTCTCCATATCGCCGCTATGGAGTTTTTTTGGTTGCTGCTGGTGGTAGTAACCGAGGCTATTTCCGTCGATTATTAAAATGTTCACGGCATTGTTCTCCACGAATAAATAAGGCGTCCGAAGACGCCTTTAAAATCAACGGCTGGCTTACATTGAAAGCGCGTTAAGTTGCGCGTAAATGTCATCCAGATCTTCGTTTTCCGGCTCAGCTGCTGGCTCGCTTGCTGGCGCTTCTTTTACTTCTTTTACCTCTTTCTCTTCTGGCTCGAATACGGCTTCTTTCGCGTATTCAACTTCTTTATCCAGCAAAGAGGCTTCGGCAGTTGAGTCATCAACTCCGGTAATGGTCATGCCCGGAAGAGATGCAGCTGCTTTGCCGGTTGGGGTTGGCAGAGCGCCGGCGCTTGAACCCATAGACGCTGGCAGTGCGATGCCGGTCGCGCGAGCAATCATTTTGGAGGTCGCCATCAGTTTTGTCGGATCGGTCTGGTTTACAAACTGTTCCAGAGACGGTTGGTTATCCCAGAACTTAGCCGGAACGGCTGTTTTGTTTTTACGCATCGGTTTGACTTTGTAGTCAGTATCCAGACCAGATCCGGTGCGAGTAATTTGATACGCGTAACCTTTTTCGCGGCTCAGCGGTTCGCCGATCTCATCGTTCATATCCTGCATAATGGCGTCCATCAGGTCGTCAAACACGGACATAGGCATATCGATGAGAGAAGTCTTGTCGGTGTCGCTGAAGTCTTCTTTCTGAGACCACATGCCGACAACAGCCATGCGCGGAGAGGCACGCATATCGTCAATGACTTTTTCCATGGCTTTGTTGCCTTTGTACTTCGCTTTAGCTTCCATAACCATTTCGCACATTTCGCACGGCTTATCATGGGTATGCTGAAAGCACAGATGAGCGCTGTATACGTCCTTCCCATCTTCGCCTTTAGATTTGGCATAGTGAATGCCGTACTTGTGGGAGAATGGAATATTGTCAGGGTCGTCTTTGTTCAGGATGATGCGAACGTAGTTTTCGCCTGGTTGCATCTTTTGCAGATCGTTCCCGCGATTGCCGCGTGCGTTTTTCGCAACTTCTTGGCTTTTCTTCAGAAGGTTCATTAAAGCGGACATGTGTTTTCCTTTATTGTTAATGGCTTTTATTGCACTTGGTTATGATAGATAAGCGATCACTTATTATCAAGATACATTTTTAGGGGCGTTGAATCGTTCAACACCTGTTCTTTCGTATTCGGAAATTGCCTTTTTAGACGCCTGAACGATCATGTCTCGACGGTGTCCGAGTGCGTTTACAACCTGCTTGTAAAACTCAGCGAGATACTTCGCGTCATCGTACTTTTGGCGAGCCGAAAGATACGCCGGAGACGACTTTATTTTGGCTTCAATCGTCGATTCGCTGATCTTCACACCGTCGAAACTCAGACCGGCACGCGTCGTTGAATAGAGACGTGCTTCGATGGATTCTAAATCTCGCTTTGCAGCATTAGCGGCGCTTTCAGCCTCAACCTGTTTAAAACCATAAATGGCGACAAGCTCCGGCTGACGACGCCAGACAGCGTCCAAATCATGCGTATCAAGCCTGATGTCATCCATCACTTCTTTGATGATCGCCTTATCCATTACCAGCTCCAGAAAGCGCTAACAAACAGTCCAATCGGCCAGAAGATGCAGCCGATTATCTTCAGCTCAACATCACCGCAACTCGCCGCTTCAGACCAGATTTTCGCGAAACCGATGCCAGCGATTAAGTAGGCTAAAACGAACATTGGAATGGTTAAATCCATAGTAAATCCTTACTTATCTTTGAGCTTAAATATTAACACGAACAATTAGGCTACGTACATTTCTGCCAGTGTTCTTTTTCCGACTCCGCGCCCGGTAATGGCTATACGCTGAGCACGCTGGAGACGGTAGTCTTTGACGCTGGCCGCTTTATCTACCTCGACAAATTCCTCCGCAACCTTTGATATCAGTCGGTCTCGATAAGCCTCAAACTCAGCAAGGTGTTTTTTGACATTGCTTGATTTAGCTATCACAGCGACATAATCTCGAACCATCGGGTCGCGCACGCGCTTCAGAATTATCTTTGCTGCGCTACGTGCTGCGCTATTCGCTCGGCGCCCATCAAGCTCCGCCTGCCGCATAGCGAGACGAATGGTGACGGGACAGTCTGCGAACTCCCAGAATGCTGACTTATTTAGAGCGATAATTGCCTTATCGATAAACTCCTGTGACACTGTAACCTCACTCATGACAATGCCTCCTTAATGTCTTCCATAATAAGCTCCAATTTCTCACCTTCTTCCGGTCTGAAGTGAAGTATGCCCGGATTGAATCCGTAAAACACGGTCAAGTCCATTGCGCCAAAGTATTCCTTACGTCCGACCAAATCCGTTGCCTTGGTTTTGTCGTTGAAGAGACTGGCCGATAGGCGACCACACGTCAGGACGTAGGTTGGTTTAACCAGCTCAAGCTCTTTCTTCATAAACTCGATGTAGGTGTTCTCTGCGTCGCGGGGCAGTGGCAACTTCTTATCTTGCTTAATGACGCCGGTAACGTACACCTCGCTCATGCGCAGATCGCCATTAACGAGCATTTTCGCCTTAAAATCTTCGTAGCCGTTCTCCATGAAGATCCCCGTCCTGATATCGTTGCCGTTTGCTGTGTCGAGGATAATCATTATTTTTGGCGATACGCCGATATGCGGAGTAACCAGATCTTCGCCCACCCCGACCTCTTTACGCAGCTCTTCCATCAACATCGACACTTCTGCCTGGCGTTTCGGATTCATCTCGAACGGGCGACTCACTTTTACCGCATCGATAATGAGGCTTCCCATCAGCTCTGATTGAGCCTTGCGGCGGGATTCTGCCATCGCCGGTTCGCTGCCAGGCTCAATACTGGCAAATGCACCAACGGCTTCCAGAGCCTCCTGAACTCGGATATTGCAAAGTCTGGCCTCTATCGCTTCCTTGAATTGTGCTCGCGACTCAAACTTACCACCTACACGCTCGCGAGCACGCATAATGGCTAAGCTGCCTTTTTCAGAACAACCTTTGACAGCTGAGAAGGGGGCATATAACGCCGCCCGGCCATCCTTCAGTTCGACTATTTCGATGCGGTCAGTTGAGAGATTGATGTCCGGCGGCATCACAATAACGCCGCGTGCCAGTGCATCCTTTACAACAGCTCGGTGTTTTTCATCATCCTGAATTGTCAGTGCGGCGGCGAAGAATGCAGCCGGATGGTGAGTCTTCAGATACATTGCCTGGTAGCTGATTGCGGTATAGGCCACGGCGTGTGATTTGTTAAAGCCATACGACCCGAATTTCTCGAAAGCATCCCAGACCTCTTTTGCTTTTGATTCGCTGAGTCCGGGCTTCTCTGAGATGATTTTAGTAATCTTCATGTGTTTTCCTTTGTCATTAAACAAGTTGTTTTCAGAAACTAAAAAACAACTTGTTTTCACATTTTACTTATTACTTAGAGGTGTCAAATTCAATAATGTCGGCATCTTCTTTCATGGCTTGCTCGACAGTGCGCTTCTTACCATCAGAGCACGGATGAAGCGCGGCGCGATGAACAGTGACAATCTGGCCGTCGTCAGTCTGGACTTCCAACCAACCAAGCTGCGCACGATCTGAAAAGTCGGCACCAATCTTTTTCATCTTCTCGATGTCTTTTTTGCCAATCGCCTTCCTTACCATATCTGCTTCCGACAGAGAGAAGCCGGCGAGGATCTGCGACGCTTTCATGATTTGTTCCTGATAGACCAAAACCCCGTTGGTTTCTTTGGTCAATTCGTCAAGGCTTGGGTGAAGTGAGTGAGCGTCCTCATAACCACGCGCAACGCTGACGTAGGTGTCCATCATGCCGGACTGCATTGGGCCTGGGCGATATAGCGCGGTAGTTGCGACGGCCATTTCAAACGACATTGGTTTGATGCCGCTTCCAAGGTTTTTAAGCAGGTTTCTCATGCCGCCAGACTCGAACTGGAACACGCCAGTTGTTTCACCCAACGCCATACCCTCAAGGACGCGTTTATCATCGAGAGGGATTGCGTCGAGGTTAACGTCGATCCCCTCGTTCTCTTTGATGTAGCGTTTAGCGAGAGCCAGTAAATCGAGCGTAGCCAGCCCTAACACGTCCAGCTTGATAAGCCCCATTGATTCACAGAAACGCTTGTCAAACGCGATACAGCGCACCCCGTTGCGTAACTCGACTGGTGTTCGCTCAGTCAGTGGTACGCCAGAAACGATGACACCCGCGGCGTGCTTACCATAGCTGCGCATCAGTGACTGGAGTTTGCACGCGGCGTCGAATGCTTCCGGGTTTGCTTTCGCGTATTTGTCGAGGGCGCCCAGCTGCTCGCGCGTCTCTTCGAGAGTTAATCCCTCATCATCGAATGGCTTCAGCTGCTTAGATACCGCCATATCTTCCGTAGATACGCCGTAGATACGCGCTGTGTCTCGGAGTGCCGACGCCATACCCAGATAAGAGAAGTTAGGAATGCCGGCCACGTATTTTTCGCCGTAGTGCTCTTCGAGATATTCAAGTACCCGAGGTCGTTGCGCCTGACTGAAGTCCAGATCCGCGTCAGGCAAGTCCAGACGTTCAGGGTTGATGAAACGCTCAAACAGGAGACCGTGGCGTAGCGGGTCGATGTTGGTGATCCCAATCGCCCACGCAACAAGTGAACCGGCGGACGATCCGCGACCCGGCCCGACCGGGATATCCTGTTTACGCGCCCATGACAGTAGATTTTCAACCATCAGGAAGTAGCCGCAAAATCCCAGCTTTTTCAGAACACTCAACTCATAACGTAAACGGTTGATGTAAACCTGATACTGCTCTGCTGGTGGCTTCCAACCAAATTCAAGCGTTGTTAAACGACGCTTCAATCCTTCTGCCGCCATTCGCGTCAACGTATCACCCTCATCTTCCGCCATAACTGGCAGACTGACCGGCATCTCATGCCAGCGCCAGCTGCACGCCGCAATGATTTCGTCCTGAGTCTCGTTAACCATCGCGGAACTAATACCCTCGACACCCATGCGTTTCGAGAATTCCATCAAGCGAACCAGCAAATGCTTGCGGTTCTGGATAGAGTTGTCGCGCTGGTGTGGGATGTGAAAACGATATGGCTGATCCGTTTTGATGTTATTGATAACCATATGCGCAATGTCGCGCAGGTCTGCGTCCTCTTCTTTCTCGTAATAAGCTGGATAGAACGCAACAGGGGCGATTTTAAGCGCATTAGCCACCTTCATCGCCTTCATGTTCAACTGATCGTAGAGAGGCGTAGCAATCGGATACACAACGCTGTAGAAGTTGTCACGCCCACCAACCTCCAGCAATTTAGTCAGGATTTTAACGAAGTCCTGCCGATGAAATATGCTATCGCGATCAGACGTCAGTAGAAGGATGTTGCCCTTTGAATACGTTTCGGCCAGCTGCTCCAACGAGATGCGCGGGAAAAAGTGAAACTGCTCGCGGCGGTTGCCCAACGTCATCAGCTCACAGAGATCTTTGTATCCTTCATCGTTCTTTATCAGCGCGGTGAAGCTGTACAGGCGCCCAAGTTTGCATACCGGGATCTCTGAACCTTCCTCTTTGGCTTTTCTGACCGCTGCTTCATAAAAAGGATTGTCACTAATGACCAGACGGACGCCGCAAATAACAGCCAGGTCATCGCCAGCCGACTGCTGCAGCGGGATGATTGACGCCAGATTCATTGTGTCGGCACTAATAATGGCCGTGTAACCCAACTCCTTCGCGGCCGCGGCGACGCGGCTTGCTTTCAGCGCCGATTCACCAAGAGAAAAATCGGTGCGTACCATTAATGCCTTCATGTGCTTTCCTTCGTGGTTCTTTTTTTATTTTTAACGCTGTCAATCGGGAATCCGACAAACTTCCCAAAGATAGCCTCAATGTTTTTACGGGCTTCATCATGACAGCGAGATCTGTCACCACATCGGGCGCAGATCTCGCTTTTTACTGAGGCTGTCAATGCTGAGCCAAAGCAACCTTTATTCATCACCAAAGACGCGCTGCGCAATCTCGGTTGCGGATACCGCACTGGTGGACGGTAATTTATTGATGAAAGACTTCGTAACGCCTTTCTTGAAGTTTTTGTGCGCCATCCCGATCATTGCTGCATTGCGCAGTTCACGCGGCCCGATGGGTTGGCTAATATTTCCTGCCTCATACCCGCTACGGATTCGGGTTGCGAAATCGATAAGCATGGTCGCGTACACTTTCGGTAAACCCATTTTCTCCAGCATCGCGGACTCATGAGACCTGTCCATGTACTTGACGTGTGAGACGATGCCGAAACGAGAGAAGTTAGCTGCGTTCTGGATATTCGTGCCCTGATACAATCCAGTTTCATCACCGGAACCATTGGTGTTGCCAGTTCCGATGAAAGCGAATCGTTTATGCGGTTCGACGTAGCGCCACTCCGGGGTCGCTTCTTTGATGATCAGTGGCTCACCTTCCAACACTGGCTGGTAAACGCCAAGGATTTGCGGGAATGCGAAATCATATTCATCGGCCAGATAAACCCACCCGTTACGCATTGCACTTGCCAGAAGACCTGGCTCGAAATAAGTTGCACCACCACGCACAAGAATCTGGCCGCAGATGTGCGACTCTTCAGTGGACGCGGTGTGCTGCGCACGGATGATAGGGCGGTTTAGTCGAGCGCAAAGCTGAGTTGGCAGCGTGCTCTTGCCGGTTCCTGCGTGACCCCATAGATACCCAGGGATACGCATCTCGATCATCATAAGCACGTCTTTGAGCAACTCGATGTCGCCGAACACATAGTCAGGGTTTACTTTTGGCACAAACTCCGGGAATGGCTTATTGATGTTTACGGTGATGCGCAGCGGCTCGCCAGATGCCGTCTTCAGTAAGTCAGCATCGAGACCGAGTATTTCATGTACTGCGACCTTTTCGACCATATAGTCTTCGAAGCCGGCGTACCCAACGTGAACTGCAGCCGGTTCTTCTTTCTTTTTGGCCTGATGTTCTTTTAGACGTTTGGCGGCAGCGGCAGACATAGTCGGCGCTTCAGGAAATGCAGCAACATAGATTTTCATCAATTCATTAGGCGTCTTGTCATCGTGTTCTTTCGGGATGCCAGAGCATTTTTTGCCAATAAAATGAGAACCGACATGATGGGTCTCGCCGCCACACCATTTGCACGAAATAGGCGTTTCTTCGATCTCGCGAGATTTTTCTTGTTCAGCGACTGTTTTGTTCTGCATTTCGACCGACATGTGTTTTCCTTTTGAAGTAGTTCTGATGTGTCAATGATACTTATATATAACAGGCAAGGAAATAAGTATTTACTTATCATCCTTGCCCAAAAAAACGGCTACGAAAGTAGGCGTTGCATTTGCTTGATGAGCGTTTCGGCTAAATCACCAACATTGTTCAGACAGATGTTGTCGCGGTAGAAGCGACGCGGAGCGTCTGTCAAAATCCCGATCCCCAGAAGATGGATATCGGTATCCTGCTCAATCTGTTTTGTGACCATTTTCAGGTGGCCAGTCAAACCACTCCCCTGAGCCGCTGGGCTTCCGTCACTAAGCACAATCATGATTTTGCGATCTTCCTGGCGGCCAGAGAAATGTTGAAGCAAGGCCAGTATGCTTTCTCCATCGATATTTTCAGCCAGTATCATCGTACCTGCGAGAGCGCCAAGGTTGCATATCGTTTGTTTGCTGGATATCGGCGTCTCCCACCCCTTGATAATTGGCAGAAAAAGCGCTTCAGAGCGGTTAAACTCGGACTTCCCAGGCATCGCCAGAGAAGATGTTGTGAAGCCGGTTATCATAGTTTTCACGTTGATACGCGCCAATGCATCCGCCAGTGTGTAGGCTGCTGCACAAGCTGTCTTGATTTTTTGCCCTCTCATGGAGCCAGACATATCAATAACAATCTGCACGCATGAGTTGACCGCGCGTTTGACCTCCAGCTTGCGAAAAACTCGGTCATCATCGACGGACAGGCGATACAGACTTGGGCCATGCAGTCGGCCGCGACGCTGACCTGGAACAAACTGATTGCGGTTCTGGCTGGCTATCGTTCGCTCAAGATCTTTAGCGAGTGTCGCGACGATGTCATCGCCAATTAGAGGCTTAATATTCTTATTGAAGACGGCCTCATGTTTTGGGATCACCATGTAGTTATCAGCGTCACCGTACATGTGGAACCCTTTCGGCGAAGCGGCCAGAACGTTTCTGAAGAACTCCGATGCGTGCTCAAGCCTCCCCATAAAGTCGTAAGTGCGCTCATACGGACGATAGCCGGTCGACAATTCGGATTCGCTGGAAATAATCATCTTCATTGCCCCTTCCATAGACATATCCATGGCGCCTTTTGGTAGTTTGGTCGACTCCAGCTTTTCCAGATCGCCTTTTGTTGGTTTGGGAATATCACCCGCTCCGCTTTCTGCATCGCTCGGTTCGTCCCCGATACCATCTGACTTTTTGTCTTCTTCGGATTCAGCAGAACCGCCATCTCCTGCATCGGCCGATGCAGCTTCACTTCCTTCGCTCTCGGATGATTCCGGGGAACCCTTTTCCTCCCCATCTCCAGGTGCGTCTGATTGTTCTTGCTCGTCAGACTCATCATGCCAGGGCAGATCGCTGCCACTACCACAATCGCCTTCGGACGGTTCGCTTGACGATTTCCCTTTTCCTTTTTCTTTGCTATCTGAACCGTCAGGTTCTTTGCTTTCCATTGGCTTGTCGACCAGCAGTCGGACAATTAGCGCGGCCACTGCCACACTGTCGCTCGTGCTGCTTATTTTGGGGATCATCTTATCGACACCATGTTTAATCAGGATTGATACCGGCTCTTTAACGCTTTCCCAGCGGTCTTCCATGTAGTCGATGAACGGCGTTTGATCATTCCAAGCACGCAGCACGGGAACCAGATAGAACTCCATAAACATGCGGGTCTGATCGCCCAGCTTTTCAGCAATGGCCTCCATTTCTTTAGGAATGAAAACCGTATCGATGACATGCTTTTGTGTGTTGATGAGGTTTGCTCTGGAGCCTTTGAACATCTCCCCCATTTTTCGCTCAATGAAGGTGTCTTCTACGGCGTTCCAGACGAAGCTGGTGGCTTTCGTACTGTCTGTGAAAAGGACGTGAGCGACTTCGTGGTCGATGAATCCGCGTATCGCCATCAGAAACTTGTCGCTGGCGTCATCGGGTATTGATGGTATGCAGATGCAGAGTGGTTCGCCGGCTTTGTTGTATTCAACATATGCTTTATCTCCACGTTCTATGACGGGGATGTTGCGTGCAACCAGCATTGAAACGACGTTTTTAATCGCTTCGCGAAACTTAGTGATATCTTTAACTGAAGTCTTTTTCATATCATACCCATAAATAAATGCTTACTATTTATGGGTATGATAGTCATAATCAATGAAAGTATAAAGTCAAAAAGGAAGGGAAAATCTTAGTTGGTGTGAATGCAAATGAGAGTGTAGTTCGAAATTCCCTGTACTAAAGCGAACTCCTTATCTAGATGATTAATATAGAAAAAAAGATCATCGGAGTCTGCTATGTGTCCATCTTTCGCGCCCAGTTCACAGATGATATCGGCCCCATTCTGGTCACTCAAAGATATTGCTGATAGTTTTGTCGCCGACGACATCCAGTTCAAAATTGCATTCATGTTAATACCATTAAATAGTTTATTGCTTATTTGTATGTCTTAAATGATTCATATCAAAGTTACTATTATTTTTTTAAGATTACAACAAATTTGCATGAAAAAAGCAGTGTTAGCCTATTGATTTTTATTCTATTTTGTGGTTATTTAGCGCCGTCGCCCAAAGTTGGCGGTGTGGGTTTACATTTTTGGTTCAGTGGTTTAGTCTTGAACAATACGTAAATATGTGGTTACTTATTAAAATGATTTAATAGTATGTGGTTACTTACTTACTAAAATAATTCAATACAAGGCAGACTATAACATGTACGAACCCAAAGGGCGTTACCGTCCGTTTATGACCGCAGCGATGCTCACCTGTGGCAAAACACAAGCTCAGATTGCAAAAGAAGTTGGATTTGAGAACGCAAACAACATTTCTCTCATCAAATCTGGCCGTGCTCATCTTTCGTTAGACAAGGTCATCCCATTCGCGAGAGCTGTTGGTGCGCCGCCTGACGATTTTATGATGATGTACTTATCCGAGAGATTCCCCGAAATCTATGAATTTGTTAAAAAAATAAAGAATGAAAATGATGCTCTGAAGAGTAAGTTAGGTATTACTGATTGATCTTACATGTTTCAATTAAGAATTCAGAGTATGCTGACATTGCCTCGGACATTCGGTCAAGATAGTCGTGTCTGTCATAGACGCGATCTATTCCCTCAAGACTGTGGTTCATGATTTTACGAGCCACGTCTTGCTCTACACCAAGTCGAGAGAGTGTGCTTCTGGCCGTTCTTCGTAAATCTCTGATTTCGAAGGGGGCCGGGATGTTATCGGAAAGATAACCTCTACTCATAATTCTTCTTGATGCCTGAGCTATCAGAACCTTGGATGCAGGCTTCGTCTCATTCTTTGGGGAGGGAACTAGCCACTCGCTATTCCCGGCTGCGGCCATCATTTTATTAATGCACAGCTTCATTATGGGGCTAATGGGTAGTGAATGTTCACGACCAGACTTATTCCTACTACCCTGATTCCATACATCATTATTGAGATCGAATTCAGCTCGTTTAGCCCGGAGCACTTCATCCGGCCGTCTGGCTGAGCAGAGCACGAAACGCGCGGCCCAACGCGTGCTCTCTGAAACATCGGCAAAGTCCCACATGTGCCAAAATTTTTCCAGCTCATCATCCGACAACACACGCTCCCGAGGTCTTGGCTTCAGTCCGCCAGCAACTTTGTTAAGAGACATCGCTCCAAGTGGGGAAGTCTCGATCACGCCCTGGAACTCACACCACCCAAGGAACTGTTTTAAAACAGAAAAAATGCGCCGGCTTTGTACTAACTTGCCATCCAACACCAGGGCATTAATTAGTCTGTTAACTGTGAGGCGGTTGATGTCCGAAACTTTTTTGTCGCCGATAACCGGCATGGCGTGAATGAGAATGCAGTGAACACCCAGCTCAGGACGCCGCCGAGTCACAAGGAGTGATAAACGCGTGAAAAACATAAAGGCTTCACTGAATTTCGAATCGGCATCCATGGCCATCATTTGTGAGCCGGTCATGGTTTGGCAGCGCTGGAGATATTGAACTGTTTCAGCAGAACAATTTTCCAAAGCTTTATCGATCTCGAACGAATTTAACATCGCCGCCTCCATGTAACTGTATGTATATACAGTATTTAACGGTATTTTAGCTATAAGGTCAACCCAGAATAACCGTTTTTTTCCTGTGATTCCATACTCTATAGGTATGGAATCACAAAAGAGTGTTTTGATGAAAACTAAACTCATTTGCGTACATCGGGAGGTGATTTGCAAAACTGCACGGAACCACTCCCATCTCTTTAATTTTGCTGTAGAATGACTACAACTTTTCCACCCTCTCAGCAATTAGCCCTAATCTTAGAGAGAAAGATATGAAGCATTTTCACGAAATCTTGCACGATGAATTGCAAGGTTTTGAGGTTTTTAAGTATACGGATGTTTGCTTCACTTTTTCAGGCGATGAAACCAGGCAGATTACATTCAGGTTAGTTTTCTGTGCCGAAGACCAATCTGAAAATAGCACCTTAAATCAACTTTTTGGTGCAGAACTTGCTACACTATCCATAAGCGTAGTGAGTTTTTACAACATTGAGGCCGAAAGCAATGAAGCTTGTGATTCAATGTTTGAGAAACCACCGGGTGCGCCAAATTTGAACGCTTCGGAGATGCAGTACCTTTACAGAACACTAATTGACATTATTCTTCGAATATCCGAAACTGAACGTATCCAAGTTTTGACATTTGAAGCATACTCAGCAGAACTAAACCGAGTCTATAACCGACTTGTTAGGAAGTATGCACAGGACAAGAACCTGATAGTACACATTGAGGGGGCTTGCTATGTTATACGGACGAGTAACTGAGAAAATGAACAAGAACATCAATTACGACGCAATTCGCGCACAGAAAAACGATATGATCCAGCGCTTCCTGCAGGCTAAGAAGAAAGCTGAGCAGAGCGGGCAGGTTGTGACTAAGCCAATTGCTGTCTGATTCAATCAGCTAAACGAACAGGGCTCCCAATGGGAGCCTTTTGTTTACCATTCATCGAGACCAAGCACATTCTTCTTCCGAAGCAATGATTCTCTGCTGAAATGGTATCCCTTCCGGCACATGTTTCATAAGACTTATAAGCAATCATTATGCATATGTTCAGCAAGTTGCAGGCCTTAATGCCTGACGGTCGGCATCGCATGTTGTATACCGTTGGAACCCCACCTGAAGTATATGAAGTACACTTCAACGAAATTGTTGATTATGATGACTCTCTTTTAGAGATCCCGGACGGCATTCTCACTGGAGTCCGGCCGACACTCCTGAATCAAATGGGTGGATGTTACGAAATCGCCTTCGACCTCGTCAGCAACATCAAAAAAGGCACCTCGTTCGAACCACCGAAGTCTTACGACCCGAACAAGCTTGGTACAATAATTGACCGTGCGATCATCTACCACTACAATAGACACAGGCCATATTGTTATACGTTCTTGGCGTACTCGCCAGCTCTGTCACGGCTTTACATGCGAACGCTAATGAAGTTAAGGCATGAATTTAGCGACAGAATCGACAAGATCCACACTCATTTAGAACCAGGAAGAAGAGGGTATGTCATTGAATTTAAAACCAAAGAAAACTCGTAAAGAACCTCTGACACTAGAAGAGGCTCTTCGGTTGAAAGCGGCTCGTATGAAAGAAACTCATGACTTTTTCCAGAGAAAAGGTAAAGAGAAGCTTCTGTCTGAAGCCTAAAGTAAAGCCTCTTTCGAGGCTTTACTATTTAACAAATCCGAACTCGTCCTTTTCACGAAAAAGTGACCCCTACTATTAATGCCCACAAAATGATTGTGTCTTAGTCGGCTCTTGCTCGTAGTCGATCGCCATTTCAAGGAAACAATCAGTCTCTCGGATCCGGCAATATTATCGGAACTTGAAGGGCGAAACTGTCCCGGAAATTATCGTTGCGATGTTACCCATTCCCGATATACGTGAATGATTGATGGATAGTTTGAGGTATCAGCTGGACTAAAGAAATGCTGGAAATCTTTGTCTTCATAAATGTTCCTGATAGGAACTAGGTAGGTTTTTTTGAACGTTTCTTTGTTCAGTTTTCCTTCGCGATAGCTCATGCAGGCCTGATCGTGTGCATTTAACCATGCTTCCTGCGCTGACCTGAAATTTTTTTGAAAGATATCATAGTTTGATGATTCAGTCGTAACATTCGATAAGGCCAGTACTGCCTCACGGATCTCCTTGCTTGCCATGCCGATAGAATTGGTGATCTGGTTTTCCAATGCTGCTTCCTGCAATTTTAAAGCAGACTGTTGTATGTTAATGGCGCTATCAGTCTTGCCCAGTGCTTTTTTAGCGATTGAGTTGGCTTTGCGATACTGAATTGCTGAGTATCCTGAAACAATCAAAGCGGCGATTGAAATCGAAATAGCAATGTAATCTGCTGGATTCTCACTCATGGTTTTGGTCCCTTTGCTACCATTCTCATCATTTCGCGAAGCTCATCATTGCTAATTGAACCACTCTTCAATAACTCCTGATAATCTTCTGTACCCTTATAGTCTTCAAGAGTAAGGTGTGAAACGTCATAGCCCAGTTCCTCAAGAGCCTTTTTAAGCTCCCGAAGTATGCGGTTCTTTTGACTTTCATTCAACGGCTTACCATTAGTCGTTAACCGCTGAATGTCACGCCAAATATTAGCTAGTTCTAACAGGCGATCATCTCCATCTTTGCAGCGTGCTATACGCTTGGCAAAGATTTCACCCCACTCTGTATATGAATGACTTTCCACTTCACCACTCCTTTTTAATTAACTGAAATATATATGAATTATATAAAAACGCCGTGTTATAAGGTTGTTTTGTATAATAACAGCTTATCAAAAGTATCCCCATCATGTATAGGTATATCAGAACGTTATATGACTGATTCATTTCTTATCATTAAGGATATACAGAAAGGCTGTCCATCATAGTAATAAGGGGTCATTTGACCCCTTATTACTATTGGATGGAGGCGAAGATCGCCAACTCAGTGTATCCACCAATCGGCTCACCCTCGACAAAGATCTGCGGAACTGTTCGAACCTGCTTCCCTACCAGCTCTCCCAGCGCAGCAGCATCAATGCCGGCTTCAACGATATCGATATACTCGTAGTCACCATGACCCTGAGACTTCAACTGCTTAGCCAGCTCTACCGCGCGTTTGCAGTAAGAGCAGCTGTCCTTTCCATAGATGGTAATTTTCACTTAAATCCCTTAAAAAGTGGTTGGTTTTGCGATGCTGCGGATCACGGCCATGAAGCCTTTCTGAAGGTCAGTTTTACCGATGGCCAGCCAGCGTTTATCCGGCACTTCAAGGTTCGATTTAGCAAATTCTGCGGCTTCCAGCTTCCCCACGAACTCGCCGACTTTCTGGGCCAGATCCTTGCCTTCGTTCATCAGCGCGATCTCGTCGGCTGACAGATCACGGTAGCCTTTTATTTTGGCGTGTTGTTCTTTCACAGGTCGCCTCGCTGAAACAACTGGATGCGGAAATCCAGCGCAACTAGGTAAATTTTCATGGCTTTAAACTGGGCTTTAAGAAGCCCTTGTTCTCCTTCACAAAGTTCGGCAAAGGTTGGGTTGCTGGTGATGAACGTATTGAGCGCGTCGACCCTTAGCTTCAGCTCACTATGCTCTTTAATAACTCGTTTTTGGTGCGGTTGTAGCTCTTTCATCCGATTCCCTTCAAATGGTATAATATTTTGAATATAGCTCACTTTGATAAGTAAGTCACTACTTATCAATGTTTCATTTTCTTAGATGCAATTCAACGTTTGATGAGGCCTCATGGACAGAAATTTCCCTTACGCTATTTTCAATACAAAATTCGATCCAGCTCGGGATAGAAATGAAATCAGCAAGAGACTGCTTAGTCATAATTTTAGAATTTCAAACCGTAAAAGCAGCAATAATTTTTATGATTTATTAAATGTAGAGACAAGGTTAATATTAAATAAAAAAAGGAAAGTGCATTTATCTAAAAATCTTGTATGTCCACCAGAACATAGATCTGGATTCGAAAGATTGATTAGTAAAATGAAGAGTGGCCTTGACGTTAACCATTATTTAAGCAAAGGGATATACAACACTAAAAAAAATGATGGGATGTTATTAGATTTTGGCCTTCATCACTTTCATCTAGGCGAAGGGGTGACCTTGGACAAATCTGGTAATAGTTTTGCTGAAAGGACCGGACCTATTCTTGTCGCAATGGTGAAACCTGATGACGTATATTGTCTAGGTATTTTCAGTCATGATGAAAATTTATGGGTCGACACAAATCTAATAAAGCTTATTCACACTGAGTGGCCTGGCTGTTTGAGTCATAGTACCAGCAGAATCAGTGACATGAAACCAGATCCAGACAGTATTGACCGAAAGAAGTTTAGAAAGCTCGGTCTTAATTCACCTGTTAAAGTTGATGACGGGGTTTATTACAATTCACTTGGTGGTGGTTTTAATGCTGCCGGTGGTAGTATTTTAGCTAGTTTTAACATGGTGAATAACAATCATTATACCCTGCTGCTAGAACATTATGTTCCGTCAGAGGTAGTTAATATCATCCTAGACAGATCATTTGCTTCTGACAAAGGTGCTGTGAAATTGAAGTTATTAAATACACCAACTTGGCATAACAACATCATCCTGCACGAAAATACCGGTGATTTATACGTTGTTGGTTTTTATAAAACAATAGATGATAAAGGTCACATAACCAAATGCTCTATTAAAACAATCAATGCAAGGTTTTTATCTAAACATGCTGTAAATAATGAAAACTTTGTCTTGAGCAAACCAGCGATCGCAGTAATTTCAGCAACGAATTGCTATAGAAACAACAACTTTTGTTTTTAGTTTAGATTGAAAAAAAGAAATACTAATCGACCTGATTAAAATAAAGGAGCTTTTCGGCTCCTTTGTATTTTTAACTTTCTATACCGAGACTGCATTGGATCAGAATACAGTCTGAAGGGTTTGCGGTAATTTCGTGGCCGGCAAGCGATGTCGGTTTGAGAAAACAAGCCCCTTCAGACTGTGGCCTCCGAAGAAGCCACACCGTGATTAGTTCTTACCGGCGTTAACCACAACACCCGCGCGACCAGCGTCGGCGCGAGCGATTTCGAGACGGGTTTCACGCTCTGCGGTAATTTGACCGCGCAGCTCTGCAACCTGTGCTTCCAGATCGGAGATGCGTTGGTTTTTAGCAGTAGCCTGGGCTTTGTGCTCCGCCAGCTCAACTTTATGCTGGGATTCCAGATCGCGGTTCTCAGCGCCAAATTTAGCAGCAGCAGCTTGATAACCAGCTTCACGCGCTTCGGATACTGCGTACTCGTTGTCGGTTTTGGCCGCGACCAGGTCGGAGTTTAGTGCATCCAGATCAGCGTGAGTGATAACGGCATAACCGCGTGCTTTCATCAGCTCGGCCAGAACCTTGTCTTCGTTTTCGATTACACGCAGACGCAGCTGGGCTTTGGATTCGCGCTCGGAGGCAGCGATCTGGTTTTCGATATCAGCCAACTGGCCCTGTTTAAATTCGATTTCTTCAGTCAGAGTTACGGTTGAACCGGCTAGAGACGCCAGATCGGAGAACAGCTTTTGGCCGTCAGCAACAACTTTAACCAGTGCTTTAGTAGAACGCTCAGCTACGGTAATAACCTTTTTGACTTCAGACATGTGTTTTCTCTTTGTAGTTTAGTTTGTATGGTTTGCGACGCTACTCTTCTGGCCGTACAGCCTGAATTTCACGTCACTTGCACTTTACGTTAGTGCCAGACGAGGCTTGTGGCTCGGGTCTAATGGCTGTTTATGCGGTTGATGGCCGCACCATTTAGACCTCGACACTAAGTGATGTATGGAATCACATCATCTTAGATAAGTTACCCAAGCAGGACTCGAACCTGCATCATCGGACTCAGCATCCTCTCGACTTACCGTTTTGTCGCATTGGGCATTCAATCTGAAGGACTCTCGAAAAAGCCCTTTAGGTTGGCGCAAACAAGCGGAATCGAACCACTCTCTACCGGATAAGACGTCTTCCTCGGTCGCAGTCAACCAGGCTGCTTTGTTTGCTTGCACCTCTTTTATCGTTAAGAGGAAACGAACTGAGCCTGTCACCAAACAGCGGAGGCATATTTGATGGTCTGGAGTAAAGATCGAGGCGATGAAAAAACCTCTTCAATCGACTAACATCTCAGTCTGCCGGTGTTCGCCACCTCCGGCTGGGCTATGGCCTACATATCAAGCTCTAAACGAGTCTATCAATGGCAGAAGAAAGTCCGATCGTTAGCACGCACTTTCTCAAAACCTTCTGCACGCTTTGAGAAAGGCGCTGCGTCGCAATTTCAAATTAACCCAAGATGAAATGAGACATTAAGTAATCACACACGACGCAGCTGTTTGGGCGGTCAGTTGCGGACTGAAACCGGGATATGGTTATTGAAAATGCTCCTAACCACCCAAACAGCTGAAACGTGGGAGAGTGACGCGGGAATCGAACCCGCAATCCTCAGCCTCAAATATGCTATTTGCATTTCACACATCAGGCACCGGAATAAACCTTTAAGTCACCAGACTTCGCTCGCCGAGGCTATGCACAGCTAATCGACAAACTAAAAGGCCATCACCCATGTTCGCAGAGACTCGCCGTCTGACTCTATCGCGTGGTTAAGGGTACGTGGGTCAGTATCGCCTATTCACCAGTAAGTCTCTGCTATCCATTCGTAATCACACCGGATCAGTGCGCCGAATTTGTTAATGAGGAATCGGAAGACCTCACTGACTTATAGGCTGTTAAGCCGCCATCAGAACTACATCATCGTTTGCATTTACTTTTGTGGTCAGTTTCTTAAAGGCCGCAAAGTCGCTTAACGTCGAAAACGAGTTAATCTTAGTGAAAACTTATAGATAAGTAAACATTTATTTATCTTTGTTTTTATTTTTTTTGACCGTTACGACGTAACTCTTTGTTGTTACAGTATAACTTCTATCGTCTCGAATCCCATCCCAGCGGAGAGATGTTAAGCTAATCAACCTCGATACGACGTTTTCCATCATGTCGTCATTAACGAAAAACTTAACCGTCACCATATCAACGATCCGAGATACAGCTCTCGTCACGGTGTAAAAAATACAAACTAGAATAAATGCGAGCAAAATATAGTCTGTCATTTAACATTCCTTATGTCAGTTGAGTGAACCACTCGATATACGCGCCGCCCAAAGCAAATGACGCCAGTTTTAATTTCCTGCTTAATCAAATCGTGGGTAACAACTACGCCGAGTAGAAACCCGGCGATAGCTCCCATCAAAAGATATGGGATCAACTAAAAGCTCCTGCGTTGACAAGTTCAGCCAGAACAGTCTTACCTCTTTCCGTCAGCTGAAAATTCTTTTGTTTCCCTTCAGGGGCGATATTTTCAACGAACCCCATCCGCTCCAGTTTTGCACGAGTCTTCGGGCGCCAGTGTTCGTAGAAATTCTCCCACTGGCTTATTTCTCGAAGCGTGCTTTTTTCCAACTTACTTAACTGGATCATCTACACCTCCCACAGCTAATCCCTTTGCCTCAGAGGTCACATCGACAATTCGGTAGATTCGACCTCTGAACTCCATAACCCCAGCCTTGATACTGTCCTTCTTTATCGACACAAAAAACATTCCACCCAAAACAAAGCCCAGCAAAAAGGTCGACAGACCAAAGCCAATAAGGTCACTTATCATTCCTTATCCCCTATGCGGTCTTCAGTGTCACGCAGACAGGACGGCCATTTCAGACGAGGGTGACGCAAGCTGCCGTCTGGTGTCTCTTCGTGGGCATTGACCTTCACGATGCGCCCGATGTACTTGTCCTGGTTGTTCCAGATCTCATCCAGGTACATGTGCTTAATGCCCGATGCCTCGACCTCAACACCGTTCTCCAGGCGAATAGTTACCGAGCCGAGAGTGTGGGCAAATGCCGAATCCTCTTTACCTGGCTTGAATCCGATAATCTCGCCGTCAGCTTCGATCTCGTCCTTCATCTTCCACCAGCTTTTTGTGCGCTTAAATTCGTAGACAGAGAACGGATCTTTCGCCATATAGCCTTCTTCGTTGGCATCCAGAGCCGCCATGAACAAGTCGATAAACTCTTTATGGCTATGTACTAACTGGAAGTCATGCAAACGCACGTCGCCTTTGTACTGACTGTCCGGGCGGCTCTTCCAGTTTGTCCAGCTGCACAAGTCGATATGGCGGTCTTTTAACTTGCGGCCTTCTTTCTTGTACTCCTTGGTTTTGGCAATGGCTTTCCATTCCGGCAAGAAGTAATCGAAGACGTGGAATACGGCGCCAATAGCTGATACGCCTTTTTTACGCAGTGCTGAGATGGAATCGTTGAACGAACCGGCCGTCGCTTCGCCATCAAAGAAGATGTGCTTATGCGGCGTCATACGCGCCAAATCTAATACCGCTGGCTTCAGATGGTCGAGAGACGTTACCGGGTTGCCGGTGCGAGACAGGAAGTTAACCTCTTCCTCGTCAACGATGACTTCGGCAATGACGCGCATCCCGTCCAGCTTGAGGCTGGCAATCATCGGGAATTTGGCTTTCGGGTTTTCCTTGAACGGATACTTGTCGCCTTTTTCTTTGTACGACGTAGCTAACTGAACCTCGAACACCGGAATCGGGTTATCGAAGATTTTATTGCACAGGCTAATACCGATACCGGCCTTCGGATCTTTAATCAGGAAGCGGCGGAACACGTCCTGACCTTCTTCCGTCATATCAGCCACAGCCTGCTCAATGACTGCGACCGCACTGCCACCGGTAAGCTGGCGTGACGCCAAAGAGTTGAGGATCTGGATAGCATCCTCATCACAGATTTTATTCTCCAGCGCAGGCTCTGCGACGCTGTATTTCTTCACGCCGAATCGGATGAACGGGTTGAGCATCATTGACACCATGCTTTGCTCAAACTCGTTCAGCTCAGCCAGGGCGACTTTTTTGGCATTGGTTCCCATAGCTTTAATGGCGTCTAGTTTTCCACGCAGAGCAATCAACTTTTCCATTATTGAAGCTCTCCCGCAACAACGACAGGCTCATCCTGAGAATCGAGGATGTCGCACTGTTCGCTTTGCTCTACCATCGGTAGATCATTCGGTTTTGGTTCGTAGGCATCAAGAAAATCGACGGCGTCCATGGAGAAAATCTCATTGTCTTTGTTTTTGAAAATGACAGTCAAAGGGAAACCGGGCTTGGCGGTAAACACGTTGCTAAGGCATACCATCTCGCAGACGTCGTCAGAGTCCTTAGCGGCCCATAGCTTACACTCAGGAACGATCGGTCGGAAAACGATGTTGCGGTTAATCTGGAAGCTGTCGAACCAGAGTGTTCTTTCACCTTCGTTGACAACGTCAATGCTCACAGCAATACCATGAGACGATGCTGCCTTTGGTAAGCAATTAATCCATTGCGGAACGTCCGCGGTTGTGTAAATCATCTGGCATACTTGGCCTACTTGCGGCTCGAACTGACTCATGTGTTTTCCTCTGTTTTATTAACTTCTGCGTTTACCGCCTCGGCGTAAATGTCGACGAGAACGGTTGGTTTTTTGGTTGCCGGCTTTGGCGTCACTCTTGAGCCAAACGTCGCAGCACGCTTGTTGCGCGTTGCGCTTTCAGCTGCACGACTCTCAATTTCCTCTCTCAGCTTACGCATCTCTTCGAGGCCATCGATGAAGTAAATCCGCTCGCCTGTTTTAACTTCTTCCAACATCATCTTGACCGCACGACACTTGCCGGCACGAATGGCTGTCGAGCACGAATCGAATGAACCAGGCGGGAGTCGATTCTCTTTAAATGCCAGTACGGTGTGCTGACACACCGTATAGGAAGAGCGCGTCGGCGATCCGTTGATTAGAAGTTCCTCGCACAGCATCGAATAGCTATTACTGCCGCTAATTGACGGAAATTTGCTAAAGTCGGTTTTCATAGATGCTTATAGTAAATGTTTACTTATCATTGCGCCAGTCTAATGCTCTGGCGCAGGCTTGAAAGATTTTTTACGAGGGAATTGTTACCAAGAACCCCAAAGAGGGTTTTCCGCGACGAGGCTGTGTACTTCTGCATGTTTTATCGCTTCACGGACGTGAGCGAGAGCGTAGCTTTTACCTTCCGAGAGCATGGCCGCTTTGTCATAACCAAGGCGAGTGATCATGTCTCCAGGCCGAGTAAAGAGACCACCAAAGCATTTGGATACCGCCTTTACAGCCTCAACGTCTTCCATGTTGCCGTCGTATTCGCTGAAGAGCTGCATTTCAATGCTTTCATTGAAACGGTTTTTTGCCTGAGACGACTTCTGGTCTAGGATCGCGTCGATGATGCCACTCGGTGCTTTAAGCGAAAATGCGCGAGAATAGCCTGGTGCCTCGAATGCGCTCGAATGCACGGCAGACAAAGCCATTGCCCCGGTCATTGATACATCATCTACAACTTTAGGGATGTCCGGCATTGAAACAACTTCGGTCGTCATCGTGGCTCTAAGTGAGCGCTGGACATGATCAAACTCTGGAGCCTGCAGAACGCCGCTTTCCAACATATAGTTAGCGAAGTTTTTTACCGCTGCAGAGCCGACGTAAGATTCATAATCCTCGGCTTTTATCATTATCGACTTCTCGTAAAGTGACATCGCTGGCCGCGGTCTTCCTGCATAAAAGATGCCCTGAAAAACCTTCGCTTTCAGATAGTCCTCGGCGACGTCAGTCAGATTGATGATGACGAACAGCTCGAAGTTCCGGTCAGCCGTTAAAGCTGACGAAATGTAAATCCAAGGCTCATCCGGTGTGGATATGGTGACTGGCATCTTAATGGAGATTCGCTGATTCGCCTTCTCACAAGCCTCTTTCACCACCTGCTCTACATCTCGATCTTTAAAGAGGTGCGAGGCGTCACTAATGGCTTTCCTGACGGCCTCATCAATGCTTTTGATATACATGTGCTCTCCTTTGTTTTTTGTGGATCTTATACAAAATGATAAGTAAATACTTATCTTTTTTGCGGTCAGAGAAGTGCTTTAATACCGTGTAGTTTCGCCATCATTTCGAGCATCTTGGTGTATGGCTTCGCTCGATAGTAGGCTTTAAGAACCTGTTCGATTGTCGCATCACCTGGGTCTAATCCTTCCTCTCCTAGACAAGCGATTTTCACACGCAACCCAATGCCGGTTAATCGCTTGGCCGCACCGAACGTGTTGTGTATTGCCTGTTTTTCGGAGTCCCACATCATTACGACCGTCTCTAATCCTTTTTGCTTCAGCTTCAAAAATGCGCCAAGCTGATCTTCGTTTTCACCATCCAGCGTGCCGGATAAGTGCATACCGAACGTTCCTATCGGCTCCACATACTCTCTCAGCGTTTCCTCAGCAAAAAGAGCACGCTTGATACCCATAACGTCAAAAGCGCCCTCAGAAACGATTACAGTGCGTTTTCCGATGGCATTATGTCCGTTATAGAGAAACTTGCCCGACGCTGGTAACGATATTGGGAAGAGATAACGGCGATCCGATTCCCCGGTGATATCACGTCCCTGAAACGTTCGCATCTTGCCGTCCAAATCGTAAATGGGGATCAGGATGCGCATGTCGAACGACTGAATGTGGGGTCGGCCATTACGTTCATCGAGATAGACGTGCGTACCTTCTACGCAGTAGCGGAGATCGAAGTAAGTAGCCAGCTCCGGGGAGATGTCACGATCAACGAGATACGTTGGTAACTGCCCCTCGATTGGCAGCTGGTAATGCGGTGGCAGGATAACTTCAGACGTCAGCTCAACATCCGACTTCAGCTCAACCTCTTCCTCTTTCGGTCGCCAGCCTTGCTGCATCAACTCGTTGCGGATGTAACGCTGCAATCCGCGCCACGATTCGCCGGTATGGTATTTGATGAAGTTCAGCTTGTTAAACTGCACTTCCTCCGGGTGATCGCCAGCGAAGCACTTGCCCAGGCCCGTTGTTAGATTGAAGTAAACCTTCCACTTACTGCTTTTGCAACACGGACATTCCCGGATGTTAACTTCACGCCCCTTCGAAGTCCTTGAGCCGCGACGATATGAGATCCCCTCAGTATCTAGCCATTGCTCAAAGTCGAATTCTTCCAACAATTCTTTTAATTCTGACATTTAATAAACCTTGCATTTAGCCGGCCATTGATTAATATGACCGTACATGTGTTTTCTTTTGTGGTTTTGTTAGCAAAAGAAAGCTTGAATTTCTGAATTGAAGTGAAGGCGCTCCGCTTTGGAACGCCTTTTTTTTTACATCACGTCAATGATTCGCTTAATGAATCGCATTTGTTCCAGATCCTGAAGTACGCGCAGACTGACCCCGCCTTTCTGGTTACGCGAACCAGCAAAATACAGACGCGCCTCACCTTTAGCCTCTTCCTCTTCGGTTTTGTTGATTGAGATAATCAAATCACAAATACGAACCTTCTCGATGTTGTCCGCGGCGTGCATCATCGTTGCCACTTCAGAGGCACCACCTTCACGGTTGGTCTGGGACGCTGTCATACCTGCGACGTCGTGCTTATCCATCACAGCACGCAGGTCGGTGTAGATGTCTTTCACATCATTGCGCGGGTCTTTTGTTGGTGTAGTGGCACGCATCAGATCCGCATAGTCGACAATGACCATGTCTGGCATCATCCCGTTAGCTTTCATGTTGCTGAGCAAACGGTCGAGATCTGCAGGTGAGAACGTGTTAGCGCGACGCTCAACAATCCACATGCTACCCACTTTCGAACCAGCACCTATTGAGCGCAGTTTGTCGGCGATATCATCGCGGCGTTCGATAAGCTTGGACATTTCCGTTTCAGAAATGCGAGCATCCCAACGATCTGAAAGAATGTCTTTGTGAACCTCCAGAGAGACATACAAGACGTTGTAGCCTTTCAGCGTGGCGTTAATACCGAACTCACCCATGGCCGTCGACTTACCAGACTTTGCGAAGCCCATAAACAGCACCAGTTCTTTACGCCCCCAGCCTTTCTGGTGAAGCATTTTGTCCAGCAGAGGAATGCCGGTTGTAATGCTGTTTGGGATAAAGTCTTCTGACGCCTCATACTCACGACGCTCGTGACGCTCCCCAGCTCGGGCGAGATAATCGTAAACGTCGTCCATATCAGAGGCGCCAACCAGATCGACCTTCTGCATGACCTGCATCGCGCGTTCAAACTCGCCTTTCTCCTTCAGCTCGGCCGCTTTGATAAACGCGTCATCAAAGGCGACGGAACGTGCGAACGTTACAACACGGTCAATCATGTAACCGGTGTCTTCCAGCTTTTCGGCCAGAATGCGCTTCATCGCCTCAACGACTTCAGGTACGAACTCTTCGCGAATCTTTCCGCGTTTCTTCGCTTCCTTGATCATGTCGATGATAAACTCTTTCGACGGCGAGCTTTTGTACGAGCGGAAGTAACCGGCAACGATATTGACCAGATACCCATTCGCCTTGTTTGAGAATTGCTCAGGCAGAACCAAGTCACCGGCTCTAATCAGGAACTCTCGGTCGCGGCAGTAGTAAGCAGCCAGTCGATCTTCAAAGCCGGCGTCAAACTCTTCAGATAACGGTCGTCCTGTGTGAACAGGTGTTTCGAGTGTGGAAGAGACGGTACTCATGTGCTTTCCTTATTGTTTTAAACAACTTGTTTTCTGAATTATGATTAGTCTTCACAGGCGCTCAAATACAGATCTCTCGCTTCATGTATCAATTTTGGGTATCGCTTAGCGGCCACTGCTTCCGGGATAAGTCTACGGAGATATACGGCTGAGAGAACGCCATTAACGCGGGATGAGGGCTTCATTGCGTCAATGTGCCTGATAACCCACATGCAGTAATCTTTCTGCATTTCGGGCGCTGCCAGCTGGGGCATGTTGTGATAGCTGAAAATACTGTCATCGATGCGGATCTGGGAGCGGCGTGCCAGCTTCTGCTCAAAGATTTCAACCAAATCGTCCTGCCACAGATGCTGGGGGCGCGGGAGATTGGCCCAAAGACGTTGTGCCGCGATGCTTAGAATCGTCGAGATGTAATACTCATACGAACAGCAATACCTGTCCGCGAACTGGCGAGCACGCCACAGAGATGTTTTTACACCCATCCCCTGATCCTGATACGCAACACGCTTCAAACCGGTGCGAAACGGAGCACGCTGGAAGTCGTCACGACCGTGCGTCAGCATGATGCGTGCGTACTCGGTTTTATAGATTTCGGAGAAAAGGCAGGTGGCAACCAGCGGATGCATGTTGCGGTAATCGAACCACTTTGACGCAAACAGCTCTGTCTCGCCGGCGCAACGAGAGAGTCCGATGTTCTCGGACACCCATCTATCCATGTCTGCGGTGGTCATTTCCTGCATGAACTCATACTTAATGCCGTCTGGCATGTTTAATAACCTTTGCATTCGTAAATAAGCTCTTACTTATCGTTTGTGGAATCATAAACGCTGGCGTGGTGTTTGGGAAGCAGAAATGGAAGGCTTTAGCTGATGGCGGAGAGTGTCTGGCTCTGTATATTTAAAAGAATGACCAGAATTATAATAACTACAGGAGCAAGGTCTTTTTTGCTTAGATGATTAATAAAATAGGCACCAGAGGTGCCTATTTATTAAACTCTTTGCATTTTGGCAAGTTACGGCTGTACCTGAACAGTTTCCCCGTTCTTAACGGTAATATCTTTGTTCAAGAACACCAGTTGCGGCATGTAACCCGCGTACCAGCTAAACATACCGAACACGCTGTACTCGCCTGGCGGCACGTTATCAAATTCAAATTTACCTTGGGCGTCAGTGTTGATGACTCGGTCATAGGCAGAAATGCGTTTGTCGATAGGTTCGAGTTCTTGTGTCTGGAAATCGATCTTCGGTGTGTTTCTAACGTATGAGGTCAGTGGACGCAGTGTGATGCTTTGGCCGGCGCCGATCTTAACATCGCCTCCGCGGGTAACGCCAAACAACTCACCTTTCACTACTCCAGTACCCTTTTTAGGCAGCGCTGCGTACTCTTCTACAGGAAAGGCTGGGCGCTTCACAACTTGCTTAACCTGATGCTGAGTTCCGTAATTTCCTTGAGGCGGTACACATCCAGACAAACCCATTACACATAACGCTACAGTTATAATTTTTTTCATGTCTTGTTAAGACCTACATTTGTTAAAGGTGAATTGAATATTTTCACTACAAATCAATGAGGTGAGCACAGCTTATGCACTCCCTCATGATACTAACAAATGCTTACAATGGGAATAATCTCAAGTTAGATGATTACTTCTCAAGCTCACGTCTGATTTGCTCAGCTCGCATCTCCGCCTCTGATGCTGGCGTTGAGCGAAGTACAGAGATGGTCTCAGCGATGGTCTGAGGTGATTCGCTGGCTAGGTTCATGATGGCTGCTCTAATGACATCAGAGCGCGTAAAACGGTTCCAGCGGTCTACATTCTCCATCACACTAATTAAAGCGATAAACTCGTCCTCAATGCTCATGGTGCGGCTTTTGATAGAGGATTTGCCACGTGTGGGCCTACCCTGCGGGCGAACCGGTGAGCGCATAGGTGAGTTGGGGTTTTTGACTTCAGTATCCTTAACAGGTGTCTCTTCGACAGCACGCTTGGCAAGATCGCCCATTTTTCCCATTTTCATGAATACTAACCCTCTAAACTAATAAGATAATCAACTAACTCTTCAATCTCGTCTTCGGCCTTTTTGTCACGCTCTTTGCCTTTCATTTCGAAAACAGAGCGCCCAGCTTCTTCCGCATCGTCATAGATATTTCGGTTGTAGATGTTAACTGGTACGGCTTCAATGCCAAATGACTCAACGATTTCTTTTGATGCCAGTATGCGTGATACCTGAGAAGGTAATGACGGGCATTGGTTCATAACCACACGGATCTTAACTTCTGGGTTTTCTGCCTTAACACTTTCAAGAACGGGATCAATGTCACGTAAGGATTTCAGGTCTCTGCGTTTAGGTCGAAGAGGTATCAGTATGGCGTCTGCTATCAGCATGGCCTCACGCTGTATTTCGGAATCGAAACCGCCGGCGTCAACCACAATGTATTCATAACGACCGTTAAGAGATTGAAGATGTTTGATTATTTCGTTGCCGACGAAGGCAAAAGGGAGCAGTTCGAGTTTCTTGTTGCCGCGACGATCCTCACACCAGGTTGTTGTGGTGCGCTGGATGTCGATATCGGTGACGTGAACCCTCTTCTTCTTTTTGAGCTGTAAACAGGCTGCAACCTGCTGGGCGATGGTGGACTTACCCGGTCCGCCTTTCGTCCCACCAACTATGATTAGTCTGGTATCCATTGTTTCGCCTTGTACCGTCTTTAGTTTTGAAAACAAGATGTTTTCTTATGTGTATAATGTTATGCCGACTACGGGAAAAGGTCAATGACTGAACTCGCATTCGAAGATATAATCCACTAATACAATTGACAATTAAAAGGTCTAATAAATGCATCCTGAACAGGTCAAAAGCATAAAACTTATTTTTTCTTTTTTGATAGACGAAGTAATAGTTAATGATCGCTCTCTTTCGGAAAGAGTCGAAGATAAATTCCCAATCCTTGTTGAAAAGTTAAAACCAAATAAGGCGGTTAGTTCTCCAATTGATGTGCAAACAGCAACCGTAGCATTCTATGATGCGGTGTTAATATTTTATTTAAGCAAAAATTTGCTTCCGCCATTTTTAAAAAACGAAAGAGAGTTATCAGAAGACACCAAGAACAACCTAATAGATTTTTTATTCTCTTACTTTTCATCTCTACCACACAAATATAATATTGAAATCCCATTACAATGCCTCGACATTCCAGACTTCAAAGAGGTGGATGGTAAACTGGAAGTATCAACGCAAGGTGCAGGTGTACATCATCAAAGCCCACCATTAACCACCATCAAGAAAAAATATTTAAAATTATCTGGTCAGGGATATTTTTCTAGAGACAACAGTAGTCATGAAATAAAACCATATTTACAAGACTTTAATGTTTTTTTATACGAAATGATAACATCAAAAATTCTTATAACCAGAAAGACCCCATCTCTACGTGGATATCAGTTCAATGACAGAATTGAAGAGGGAGTTAAGAGCATTCCCATTTTGAAAGCAAAAATAATAAATAAAAGTCATAGCCAGTATAACGTTGATTATGAACTACCACTGCAACTTTCTAAATTCTTAGATGAGTTAACTGTCGCATCAGATAGTGAAAACCATTCAATGGAAAGGTTAATATTTATAAACAAATTGATAAATGATAATTCCGAAGCGGCAAAATATATAAAAGCAGCTATGGATTGGTATATGAATGCGCAAATGGTTATGGATGAAACCATGTCTTTCATTCAAATATGCATGGGTCTAGAAGCTTTATTAGGTGATAAAAGAGAAGGGAGTATCGGTTTAACTCAAACATTATCTGACAGATGCTCTTATCTTATTGGAAAAGGGATGAGCGATAGAGAGGAAATAAAAAAGCAACTTAAAAAAGCTTATGAGCTTCGCTCCGCGATTGTGCATGGTCTTAAAAATCGCATCAATGAATCAGAAAAAGAATATGTAAAGAATGCTACCCTTTTCCTCCGAAGGGCCATAAAAGTTGAATGCCAATTTCTGAATTATTAACAAGATTAGTCAAAATGCCCCTGCATATCTGGGGCATTTAGTTCTAACTGGTATGATTGGATCGCCCCCATCCACAAATACGCTCACCGACGATGTCATGCGCCAGAATTTGTCTTTTAGTCTCCTGAGTCAGCACATCGTCTCGGGAAATGTAAATCGGACTAGCTGTCTCGCAGAATAAAAGACCTTGAGGCTGTTTAATCACGCATCCAGTTAGCAGAAAGCTCATCGTCAACAGCATCGTCATCCATGCGCCTGACCTTAGCAGTCGTTTCATTTTTAACCTCAACAGTCGTGCTTAGCCGCTTATTCTCTTCACGTTGATTTTTAATCTCTGCCGAACGACGAGCTGCGCGGCCACCCAAGATATACGCCCCAACAAGTACCGCAATGACGGCCGAAGCCGTCATCACGAACGCTTTGATACGGGCAATTAAGCCTTCAATCATTGCGCAACACCTCTCTGATACTTTCGTACCTGGGTAATGGCGATGAATACCGCCACAGCAATTGTCGCAATGCCAAAGACAATACGAACCGTGTCACCGCTTGAAATGTTCCCCTGAGCCTTATCCATTGCGGCGCTGATCTGCGGCGCGACATCAGCCAGTTGCGCCAGACCGATACCTGCTGTGACAGTCGCGCCAGCGGTTTCTTTGGTGACAGGAATTGAAGCCGTGGTTTTGATCGGCTTCACCACACCAGCGCGGCGCAAGCCTTCATCAATGACGTCAATGCTGTACCATGTGTTTTCGGTACGCAGTGGGCCTTTACCGTTCTCGTGGCGAATAATCGCCTCAACGGTAGGTCGCATAATCTCGTACTGGTGCAGGTCGATTTCCATATCCGGGGAAACGCCTACCGCTTTCGAGACGGCTTGAATATACGCCTCAGTGTTGTTTTCACTTGGCGGCGCCCAGCGCTCGATGACTTCACGGATCGTATCGATTCGAGAGCCGTCCTTAGCCTTGCGCTTGTCGTGGTAAGTGATGAGCGTGACGGCCAGCGCTCGGACACCCCACGTCGGGTCTTTGAAGGTGGCAAAGCGAGGCTCTGCCGGGTTAGCTACCAGACCTTGCCACGGATTCGTGTTATCAAGGTTGCCTGGGTTGTTGTTGCGTATTCCTCTTGGAGTCATCCTTTTCCCCTTAGTTTCCAATGCCGCTTTTTACGCCATAAGCTGCCAGTCCCAGCAGCAAGGCGGTGATCAGGAAAGAAGTGACTTTGGACACGACACCGCCAAAGAAGCCGCTTGAAATTGCGTCCATTCGGTTTAGTAACTTGTCCAGGTTGGCGTGCTGAATGCTGTGCTGGGTCGCGGTCATATCTCCCAGATACGCTTTCAGTCGTTTATCCACCTCTTCTCCGACCTCGTCGCGAAGCCCCTGCAGAACTTCTCTCGCGACAATTTGAGCGATGCGCTCCACCTCCTTGTGGCTCACACCGGGCGTTTCGTTTGACATTGTTAACCCTCCATAACTGTCAAACCAAAATTCACCCGGTTATACCATATTCCTTAGATTAAGGTAAGTAAATGATTACTAACTATTTAAGCGTAAGTAAATTGCGAAGCTCTGTATTCTCTCGTCTGATTTCTTCCATCTCACGTGACAGCACCTGGATAGCGCCAATAGCGTCCATCATCAAGGGGTTAGTGTCTAGTACAAGTTTTTCAATTGTCTCTATACGTTCTGGCTCAATCTCATTACCACTTTCATCCAAGATGGCAGGATGGTTTATCACTCCTTTGCTAACCTTCACATAACATGGGTCAATTTTCTGAATTTGTTGAGCAATAACACCTCGACGCAGACGCTGGCGTTCATCGTCGTTATAGATAAATGTAACCAGATCCATAGCGTTGATATTCTGCAATGACTGTAAACCATCAGTGGGTTTAATATCACGCTTGAAATTTTTATCTGAAGTTGCTGCCCATGCCACATCCCCACGTTGACTATTCCAAATCATCCCATCGCTGCGATGATGCCAATACTGAACCGCCGCACCATATCCCTTGACCTGAGTTACCAAACGGTGGTTATTACCTATGTGTTCCTCAAACCAAAAATTCGCGCCAGCGTTCCCGTTTCCATCAGAGCCTACAGTTGCGAATTGGCTACACAAGATTGGGGCAACTCGAATATCACCGATATTTCCGCCGGGGTCACTGTCATATTGCGCAATTAAACCAGCTCTACTCGCAGCGCGTACATACTTATCTGCTTTTATACCTTCTTGCGCTCTTATATTTTTGGAAACTCTTATACTGCATTCAAAACCAAGTGCCACAGGATCATCCGCAATAATTCGATGAGTATAGTCGGCTGCGCTATTCCCATAATGAAAATCGATGTAAGGCGAGGAAAATGAAAGCTCGATACTTTGTGCTTTAACCTGATAATCACTTTGCAGAATGCCTTTGGCATAAAGTGAATTCGTGACTTTGACGTCACCGTTAGCTTCAACGCCAAAAATTTCAGTCTGCCCATCAGTTGCCGATATCCGGTCTTGATCACTTCGAACGACTGAGAATCGAGATGATTTTCCAACCATGACTTTCCCATAAGTGCCGCTCTTCTTGACCAGACCAATATCGCCGTTCTTTCCAAGAATGAAGCCTGAGTCGTCGCTATCCAGGCTTTGTGTGCCGGTGTAATTATTACCTCCGGCAAGCTTCGCCATTCCCTTAATCGCAGGAATGGTGACTGATGTTCCAGTGATCGGGTCTGTCATCGTAATGTTACCAGTCGATGTCAGGGCGGCAGACCACCCTTCGACTACACTACGCCAAAGAGAGAATGCACTGGCGAGTTGGTTAGCGAAAGCTGACGTACTGGCTGTCTCTGACGTGATGATGCCATAAGATGCGCCAGAGAAAGCCGCCGAGATATTTCTGCTTAGCGTTATCTGGGTGTCGCTATCCACTGACTTAATTGCATATAGATCTGCATTGCCGCTACGATAAACGACCAGAATAGAACCCTGCTGAATACCCAGCGCAGTATTAGACCATTTTGTTGTGGCGCCGGTCACTTTCGCCTGATTTGCAGCACCAGTAACAGTGCCGACTTCGTACATAGACATTATCTCTTCCTTGAGATACCGCCCACTTTTGCGGGCGGTTTGTTTTAGAAAATACCCATTCTCACGCGCAGACGGTTATTCGAGTCGTAAACTTCGATCTTACCGTTCGTGATTACGGTTCTGGAACTACCCGGCCCAGAACCATTGATGTTCATCGTTCCATCGCGAGAGATTCTCCAACCTCTAACATTTTCTTGGAAATTAGAACTCATTAAGTCACCGACCTTGGCGCTACCTATTGACCCATCCTTGATGAAGGCCGCGTTCATATAGGTTACACCATTATCAATCACAAACGGAGTCGTGGTATTGCCATTCGAGGTGTTAATTAGCGCAAATCGATCTGCCTGAACCAAGAACTGACTCTGCATATTTTTTCCATCAACACCGAGAGCGATGCCCGCCGCATACTTCTGCCCGTTGTTGTTGGTTTCCATCTTCACCATCCAGGTACTGTTCAGCGCGTCATTGTTTGAGACCGCCTCTTGCAGCGTCTGGATAGATGCAGATTGACTATTCAATGATGCGGTCATGTCAGTCTGCGTTTTTGCCATTGCGCTAATCTGAGTCGCCTGAGTCGCCTGAGTCGATTTGATAGACGCGATGCTCGTTGTCGCCGAGTTCAGATCAGCCTGGTTTTTGATGTTGGCCGAAGCCTGAGCATCAATCTGAGACTGAAGACTGGTGTTCAACGATGCCTGAGTGCTCTGACTGTCCGAAATGGTCTTAGACAGCTGATCCACTTTCGAAGAAGACGCGTCTACCTTCGACTGCATCGACGTCAGTTGGCTGGTCTGCGCCGTGATTTTCCCGTCCAGATCACTCGTCTTAGCTTGCAGAGACGAAATGGCCGTCGCATTAGCATTAGCCGTTTGCTGCGCCTCTGCAGCGTCAGTGACGTCTGTAATGACGAAATCATCAATGTACACGCTATAACCAGGTGTATTAGATCCACTTTGACCACGGGTAGAAATCCACACATGGCTACGAGTCACCGATGCACTCAGGCTTATCACCCCTGTAAATTTCACCCATTTATCGCGCCCGCCGAGGCTACCCTCATTGAACGTGATGCCCTGCCAGTCATTCCCACCATCTTTGTTGATAGAGTGAAGACCTACGGCCACAGACCAACCAGACGGTGGCGCTTCTGCAGCCGGCATCATTGCCCAGAACTCAACGCGGTACTTGGCGCTCTGACGCACAACAGAGTAAGAACCTATAGTCTTATCCGAGTTTCCACTTGTATTCGCTGGGCGAGTCGCCTTCAGACATTTGTTGCCGCTGCTCTTGAAATCCGTAGTAATAACGGCAGTGCTGCCGCCAATCTGCTGATTATTGTCATAGGTTTCAAACGTGCCGTCGATCCAAGGGTTGGTCTGGACTTTTAGCGTGTTGAGACTGCTCTGAAGGTTGGTGACGCTCACACTCGCCGATGAGATGTCTTTTCCTTGCTGAGTAACGGTATTCTGCAGCGAAGACAGTGCTGAGGCATCAGCCTTAGAGCTGACTGTCTTATTCAACGTGCTCAAACTATTGTTCAGGCTGGTAACGCTGTTGGAGATATTTGAAATATCCCCTTCAGCATTGGACACTCTCGTCGTCAGACCGGAAACCGCGGACGTTGTGGCATCCAGATCGACGCGGTCAGTAATGTCGATGACGTAGAAGTCGTCGAAATACATCGCACCGGCGGACAGATAGGCGGTGATCTGTGTGTCTGCAACCATGTCTTTGGTCGCTTTCCAGACCCACGAAATTTCCTGCCAAGACGTCGTGAATGGGCCGTAACCAAACGATGCAATAAGTCCGGTACTATCCGCTACCCTGAATTTTGTGTTGCTCGTTCCACCATTAATCGTCGTATTAGAATCCTGACGCGCCCACATGCCGATTTTGTATGTACGTCCCTTCACATATGTGATTCTCTGACCAACCAAAGTGGGAGAACCAGACGCGATTTTCAGTATTTTGTTACCGGTTCGCGGCGACTGTGCCACCATGACAGAAGCAGGGCCACTCCAGGTACTATATCCACCGTTATCACGCTCGAATGAGGCGTTGGTGATCATGTTTCCAGGAATCTGACCAGACGCGTCGATGCTGTCGTTAGTCGCATTTAGGCTATTAGTCAGTTGGGTTAAAGATGATCCCTGAGAGGAAATATCTTTACCTTGCTGCGTCACAGTATTCTGAAGCGCGGAAAGAGCAGTCGCGTCAGCTTTTTTGTTGATATTCCCATTGGCCGTGTTGAGATCATTCTGTAGGTTAGTGATCGCACTACTGGCCGATGTAATATCTTTGCCCTGCTGCGTTACGGTATTTTGCAGAGTGGTGATTGCACTGGCGTTCGCATCCGCCTTCATCATCACACCGCCGGCGGCGCCCAACCCCATCATTACCCCGTTCACAAACTCAACGGACGTGGAAATAAATGCGCTGGAGTCACCACCTGTAGGTGCGCGCAACTCCAGACCGTCGCCGGCCTTCATGCCTTTACGGCCAAGGAGAATGTACGCGCCGCGATATGGCAGAGAGTTAATAACTTCAGTTGTGCCACCGAGCAACTCTAAGGCAGATGCAATCGAATTACGCTGACCCGACGGCTCGTCATAAGTCATCACGCAAACGTAAACGCCATTAGCCAGAGCCGCAATATCGTCAGACATCGCCTTCCCGTTGTTGGCAGAGCCAAAAACGTCATAGGTTTTGCTGGTATTAATGACCGTCGAGCCGTCGCTATTCGCTTTAAACGTTATCAGCGCATAGCTGCGACCAGGCGTAAACAGATTTTTACCTGACTCATCAAAGAGGCCGTGATTAGCGCTGTTACCGTTGCCTTTCGCCGTTACCGTAAATACAGTGCGACGAGTCAGTGACGCTTGCATGGAGGTAATGTTAGTGCCAGCGGCAGAAATGTCTTTCCCCTGCTGCGTGACGGTGTTCTGAAGTGTCTGAACCGTAGTGGAATCAGCCTTCTTAGACACGTTGTCATTCGTCGTCTTCAGCCCATTTTCCAGAGATGTTGTCCGACCGCCCACAGAGCTGATTGCATCCCCCTGCGTCTTAACCGTACTGGTCAGCGAGTCAATAGCGGAACTGTTGGCCATAGTTCCTGCGTCTCGACGAGTGACGACGACGTTATAGACTGTCAGACTCGCGGTAGCGCCGGTGTTCGGTTGCAGCCTTGCTGTGGTCGCGCCGACAGGAACGACAAACGTACCGCTTACAGCCTTCTTCTCACCAGCTTGATAACTCAAGTTGCTTGCGTAGATGACTTTGTTGTTGAGACTAGGCCCGTCAAAACGCAACCCCCAGCCGAAAGTAATTTCCACATTTGCCAGACACATCATGCTTAAATCCAGCGTATCGCCCGGTGTCACTTCAAACGGTGGTGAGCTTGGTTGCCATGCAGACGAGCTTTCTACCGCCGCATAACCGTCGACAGTTGTCGCCGCCCCAGCCCATCCCTGTGCGCCATTGAGCATCTTGGCGTTAGGGATGAGGTTAGCACCAGACGTCAGGCTATTCTCGATGGACGTCACACGAGTACCCTGGCTGGAAATATCTTTACCCTGCTGCGTCACCGAGTTCTGGAGTGTTTGCAGAGCTGAAGCGTCGGCCTTCTTCGCGACGTTAGCGTTGGTAGTGCTAAGACCATTCTCAAGCGACGTTGTGCGAGAGCCGATCGAGGAAATATCGCTGCCCTGTTGGTTCACTGTGGACGTCAGAGAATCGACCGCCTTAGAGGTGGCATTCGCCGTATCCTGCGCCTTAGATGCCGCAGTGATGTTGCGCATATGCCAATCAGTGACATACCAGATCGTACCGAATGGTGAAGACTGGTTGATTTGCAGGAACGGACGAATGTAGCCTTTGGCAACCATTGCCTGGCTAACAGTGAACTTCCATGTTACGCGAGTCCAGGCGCTTGTAGCTTTGGTATTTCCGCCACTATAAAGCGGGCCACCTATCCCACCAGTTGGGCCGTTTGCTGTGCCAATATAGAGGTTAAAGTCAGCATTCCCAGCGCCGCACGCCACCAGCACCGAAATCTCAAACACATCGCCCAATGTTGCAACGATGGTGTTGAAGTTCGGATGATGGTCACGGGACGCAAGTTTAGCCGCATATTTGAATGGACAGTTTGCTGGAACACCATCTGTGTCGGTTGTGACGACGGTAAAGCCCATCTGAGCGTACTGAGGGTCAAATGTAGGGTTAGTAATCAAATCCCCACTGCTCGCGTTCTCTGCGCGAATAGCCGCATTCAGAGACGTGATGCTGGAGTTCGCCGCCGTGATTCCATTTTCAGTGCTGGATACCCGGCCGCTCAGCGTATCGAGAGACGACTGCTCCGCCTTTTTAGCCACAGCTTTATTTGTGGTATCAAGGCTGCTGTTCAGCTTGGTTATTGCATCGTTCTGCGTGCTGATGCTGGATTCCGTCTTATCTACGCGACCTGACAGTGTCTGAAGCGCAGCTGAATCAGCCTTTGTCGAAACCAGATTGTTGGTGCTCGACAAATCACTCTGAAGCTTAGTGATCGCGGTATTCTGCGTGGAGATGCTGTCTTCAGTTTTCTGGACGCGAGAAGTAACAGACTGAATAGCGCCGCTATTCGCGTCAACCGTAGTCTTCAGCGATGACAGATCGTTAGACGATGCCATATCGCTCGGCGCCGGAGACCACTCTGTAGGCATATTGCCAACTTCCAGCTTAGGGCTGGTGATAGAGACGGTCTGATCTTTCGTCGAAGATGCTTGGATGCGAGCAAGGATTAGTCTCTTGGATCCAGTTCCCGACTTCTGCTTCCACTTAACCCAATAACGAACCCACTCAGTTGTCAAAGTGAATGACATACGACCATCGACATCACCGCCTGACACACCCTGACTACTAACACTAGATGTCGTCGAGTTAGGATTGTAGAAGTAAGCGGTCATGCTCTGGCCGTTCTCACCGCCTTTTGCAAAGAAACTGTAAACGTACTCTGCATTGTCGACTGGAGCGTCGAGAATGATCTCTTTGAGATCTCGGTAAGAGCTACCAGCTTTTAAAGTCGCACTAATCACCGCATTGCCACGGAAGATCTCATTGGTTTTGCCAGACCAGCCGGTCATGTCGCCTGAGTTTTTGATCAGGTTGACACCGCCAATAGAAACATTATTGAGTGCGTTGCTGAGCTTCGTCACGCTGTCGCTCTGGCTTGCGATATCCTTGCCTTGCTGGGTGACGGTGTTTTGCAGCGTCTGCAATGCCGTGGCGTCTGCTTTCTTCGCAACGGTAGAGTTGGTATCGCTCAGGCCGTTCTTCAGAGAGGTGATCGCCGTGCTGTTGCTTGAAACCTGATCACCCACCTTGCTGACGTTGGAGCTGATCGAGTTGAGCGCCGAAGACAGTGAAGAGACGCCCAGACCAGAATACAGCTCGGCAACCTTGTCGCCCAGCTTGAAGCCCAGATTGACATAGGCATTACCGGTCCACTGATTAATCAGAAACTCTACAGTATTCCAGCCGGCGGACAGTGTGAAATTGAGTACAGCTGTTCCAGCCAACGCAGCAGCCTGACGAACACCATTCACATACACCGCACCGGAGTCATCAAACACACGAGAGCCAGGTGATACGGCGATTGTGGTATCCGAAGCAACACGAACCATTGCCTTATAATGCGCAACCACATACGACCCAGCACCAGAGAAGTCCATTTTAGCTGCGTCGGCCACTTCATCCATAAAGACCGGAGAAAGCCCTTGGATATCGCTAAATGTAGGCTCAGTGGCAGCGTTAGATAGCTGACATTTGTAAATACGTCGCGACCAGGTGTTCTGCGTGCCATTGATAATCTGATTAGACAGAGCGGTGACATCGCTGGTGTTAGAAGCAACATTTTTTCCCTGCTGGTTGACGACATTTTGCAACGTTTGCAGCGCGGAGGCATCAGCCTTGGTGCCAATGGCTTTGTTCGCCGTGGCCAGGCCATTATTCAGGGTTGTGATGCTGTCACCCTGCGAGGTGATGCTGTCACCCTGCTTGGACACAGTCGTCTGAAGCGTTGATACCGCGCTCGCAGTGGCATCGGCCGTCTGCTGCGCATTGTAGGCATCAGTGACATCGGTGATGATGAGATCATCGATCAGGAAGGAATTCCCAGCCTTAACAGACGATACATTAGGTATGGAAATACGCACCATCGCCTGTTTGATACCGCTCTTGCTGCTCTTCAGATAGCCACTGACTTTCATCCAGGCGTCGGCAGACAGATCTTTCGCTGCTTTGGTTACTGCCGGCCACTGCCAGGAGTTGTCCTGATACTGGAGCGACAAGCCAATGGAGATCTGTGCATTCGAGGCCATAGCGGTGCTCTTGGCATCCAACTTAACCCAGCATTCCATATAGAAGACTGCGTTATCGCGAACCTGGAATCCGCTGAAAATGTGGTTGTCGCTGTTGTCAGTTGCATTGGCATTGTAGTCGTTCGGACGCGTCACACGGATGCATTTGTTTCCGCCGTGAGAATCGTCAGTAGTCACGATGACGCGACCATTGGTGATATTGTACCCGCTCGAATAGCTCTCGAACGTCCCGTCTGGCAGGATGTTTGCGCCGCGCTTAGACTGCTGATTCAGCGAGCTGTTCAGCGAAGTGATGGCGTCACTGCTGCTGCTGATCTTATCTTCAGCATTGCTAACCCGAGTAGAAAGGTTATTCAAAGCCGTCGCATCCGCTTTCTTAGCCACATCACCTTTTACCGTGTCAACGGTGCCGGTCAGAGCCGTGATTGCATTGCCTTGGCTGGTCAGCGTTTTACCCTGATCAGTAACGGTGTTCTGCAGGGTCTGCAACGCCGTCGAGTCAGCCTTTTTCGAGACATCGGTTTTTGTGGAGCTTAAATCATTTTGCAGCTTTGTGATTGCCGTACCCTGAGAAGTTACGGTGCTTCCCTGCTGAGAAACTGTCGTGGACAGATTGCTCAACGCGCTCGCTGTCGTGTCATTGTTAAAAGCATCGGTGATATCGAACACCTGGAATGAATCAATCCAGATCTCAGCATTAGCCGGATGGCAGTAAATACCAAAGGACTGACCATTCACACCATCTTTCGGCGAGAAGGATGTGTCCCATGTAATAGTCTGCCAGTCAGTAGTAAGCGTATTGTTCTTATCTTCATACGCCCCTTCCGTATTGCCGTTAAAATTCCAGCGGCGCAGTAGCATATTCATTGCCCCGGAAACACCCTTCGCGCGAACAATGTAACGGTATTTTCTCGCGCCATTTACCGGAACTGGCAGTTTGCCGTTAGCGAACAGACCAGGCGACGTACTGTTGACTTTAACCATACGCACACCGGCCGAGTTTTCACCAAACGCACCAAACGCAACAATGCTTCCAGATGTTCCAGAATTTTGCTGAGTCCTGAACGTTTGCCCGCCGTTGTCAAAGCTGGAGTCCTGAACCAGATTGTCGCCCATGTTAACCAAAGAACCGACGCTGTTTTTCAGACTGGTTATTGAGTCGCTCTGAGACGCAATGGAGTTACCGTGCTGTGATACGGTATTTTGAAGCGTTGACAGCGCGGAGGCATCGGCCTTATTCGCAACATTGTCATTCGTCGCTTTGAGATTGTTTTCCAGAGCGGTAGTTCGACTTCCGACGCTGGTCAGATCTTTACCCTGCTGTGTTACCGTATTCTGCAGAGACTGCAATGCAGACGCATCAGCTTTCTTCGCAACATTACCATCGGTCGTGGCAAGACTGTTCTTCAATGAAGATATATCGCTTGTAGCTGCGGAAATATCCTTACCCTGCTGAGTCACTGTGTTCTGAAGAGTCTGAACAGCGGAGGAATCAGCTTTCTTCGCTACGTTGTCGTTGGTCGTTTTCAGACTGTTGTTCAGATCGGTGATGCTGGTGGATTGGGACGAAATGTCTTTACCCTGTTGCGTCACGGTATTCTGTAGCGAAGACAGTGCGGAAGCATTTGCATCAATAGCCACGGAGTCGGTTACATCAATGACATAAAAATCGTCGAAGTAACGGTTTCCGGCAGTCAGATAGTTGCTCAGCGTAACGGGCAGACTTCCCGTCTCGGTAGCCTTCCATCGTTTGCTAACTTTCGTCCAGTCAACGGTGAGGTTTGCGAACGGGACCTCAAACACTGGCGCTCCAGCACTATTACCCACTCGCAGTTTGTTGTTACCCTGCCCATTATCTGTTGTTCCAGAAACCTGTTTAGCCCAGACGCCGATCTCATAAGTACGGCCTTTGACAAAATCGATGTACTGGCCCGGAGATACGGAGCTACCTGGGTCAATTTTCAGTGCTTTTGTGCCGACATGCGGTATCTGAATAGCAACGACCGTGCTGAGACTGGATACGCCGATATAGCCATCTGTACCGCGCTCAAATGACGGGTTGACGATCAGATTGTTAGGCGTTTTAGAAGAGGCGTCAGAGTCGGCCAGCGCGTTATTCAGTGAGTTATTCAGCTGAACAATGCTATCTCCCTGACTTGATACTTTATCCTCGGTTGCGCTGACGCGAGAAGACAGATCACCAACAGCTGACGCATCCGCTTTCTTCGCTAAATTGCTATTCGTAGCGTCCAGAGAGGTCTTGAGATTAGTGATGCTGCTATTTGCAGAAGTGATATCTTTACCCTGCTGCGTCACGGTTCCCTGCAATGAGACGAGTGCCGTCTGATCGGCTTTTTTACCTACATTAGTGTTGGTGGTGTTCAGGTCATTCTGAAGCTTGGTAATCGACTGGCCCTGTGTGGAAATGCTAGAACCTTGCTGGTCAACCGTCGTCTTGAGTGTTTGCAGCGCCGACGCGTCAGCCTTATTGCCAAGAGACGATTTGAGACCGGAAATGTCAGACGCCATCGCTTTATCCTGAGTGTTCAGGGTATCAAGCGACTTGTTGATACTGGACACACTATCATTCACCTTCGTCTCAAGTGACTGACGTGCCGTTGCCTCTGCCTTGTCTGCGGTAACTCGCGCTTGCTGCTCCTGGAAAATCAGACCAGAACTGACCTTAGAAAGATCGTTTCCGTCATATGATCCACGAATCTGCACGGCGAGCGTGTTTCGATTTGCGGCCTCAGCTGCGTCAGCATTTGCACGTGCTGTCTGCTCAGCCTGCAGCGCAGCCATACCAGCGCCCGGCGTTGGTCGTCCAACAGCAATCCAGTCGATCTGGACGTAGTTTTTGCTGTCCTGATTTTTCAAGAAGTCAAAACGGAAACGGCGAATAGTTTCAGACGAACGCCAGTCAATGTCGTGAATCGTCAGCGTTGCCACGCCATTCGCGTCATATTCAGGCTCGTTGATAGTCAATGAGCGAGCGTCGCTCCAGCCACCTTCTGACGTACCGATCCAAAATAACTTACCAGCCCAGACCGGTGATCCCACTTTCTTCAGACGTAATTTAACAAACCGGTATGCGGCCGCATCAATAGCCATATAGTTAGGCGATCGGTACGATGCGGTACTGCTGGCCGATCGCAGCCACCCATCACTGGTTACGCTCATTGGCGTATTACCGTTATCGTCTTCAGTCCAGCCTTCATTACTGGTATCAAAATACCAAATATTAAGACTATCAAACTGCTCGCCAGTGCCTGCAGCCACTTGGGAGATTTGCTGAGCCAGAGAGTCAGTAGACGTCTGAACTTGGGTCTTCAGCGTACTAATATCAGCCTTACGGCTATTCTGTTCCTGAAGAATCGCGTCAGCGCGAGTCTTTGCTTCGTCAGAAATAGCGGCGATACGACTTGATGTTTCGGAAGAGAGAGCATTGGCAGTTTTAGTATCCAACGCAGAAACTGCCGCGGCTCTGTCGCTTGCCTCTTTGTCAATTTTAGCACTGAGAGTGGATGCGGAATCCGAAATCGCCTTAGCGCGAGCATTAGCCTCAACCGCAATAGAATCGCTAATCGCGGAAGCACGAGCGCTGGCTTCATCTGCAACAGCTTTAGCACGGGCAGTGGCTTCATCAGCAATAGCTTTGTCGCGAGCAGTGACCTCTTTCGAGATTGCATCTGCGCGAGCAGTGGCTTCGTCAGAAATCGCCTTTGTGCGTGCATCAGCTTCATCTGCAATAGCTTTAGCACGCTGTTTCGCTTCATCAGCAACGGCACTTTTGCGGTCTGTCACCTCCTGCTTAATCAACGAATCAAGAGTCTTCTGCGCTTGGCTCACCGCATTAGCCGCCTCAGCTCGGGCACTATTCACCTGGTTCGTTGCCTGACTCTTGGCGTCGTCTATGGCCGCATCCACTTCTGTCGCCACAGCCTTACTGTTAATGTCAGTAATCAGAGCCTGACCCAACTCGGACTCGGTGATTTTATTTTGCAGGAACGAAAGAACGTCGCGCGTCGTTGCGGTCGTTGCCAGTGGGGAGTTTAACGCACTGAGCATTCCACGTTTGTTGGCTGCACGTACCCAATAATACCAGGTGACAGAGTCTTCAAGACCGTTGTGACTGAAGGTTGTGCCAGATACCTTGGCAATCAGCTGCGCTTTAGACTTATCGTTGGTCTTGGATGCCAGAACCTCGATGTGATCCAAGTCAACGGAAGCCGGGTTTACCCAATTCAGAACAATTGAGCGATAATCGCCTACCGCAGTTAGACCGGTCGGGGCATCAGGCGCCGTCATGGTTCCCAGAACTTTGTAGGTGATGCTGATAGGATCAGTTTTGCGACCACCAACAGAAACAGCGTACACCTGGAAGTCGTACTGGCCGTTCTCCGCTACTCCACGAAGTTCGAACTGTTCTTCAGTTACGCGCTCAGATTTCCAGTTTGAAACATTCCCGGCATCGGAGCGGCGCCAGCTGATGTAATACTGAGCCGACTTGCCCTGCCATGTAGCGGTCAGAGAAACGGACAAGTTACCCGGAGAGGACAGATAAGTGCCTTCGGTAATCGCCAGACCTGACGGCTTTGAGAACGTTGGGTCAAGAACGGTGGTATTTTGCGGGATCAGCTGTGCGCCGCTATCAATAGCTTCGTATTTGGTCGGGTTGTTCTGAATAGCCGTGATATTGAACGACGTACCATCGTCACCCTCAGCAACGCTCACAACGCGTGCTTGTAGCGGAGTTAAGTCTGGTTGAGCAATGACCCACACTGCATCGCTTACCGGCGTCTCATTGGAGCTGAGAGCGGTTTTAAACGTGACGGTGGTGATGTTCTTCCCATTCTCCAAAATATCACGCCCAACCATTTTCCCTTCTGCGCTGAGGAAGGTGATATGGTTTCCAACTGAAGTCAGATCAACCGGAGCGTCCAGCTTGATGCTATTGGAGGTGTAGCCGATAATACGACCACTGTTGCGACGGCCAGCGCGGAATTTATCTGCGATCAGCACGATGTCGCCAGGCATCAGGAATACAGAGTCCATACCCACTGCAAAGGTGATGACGTCAGATTCCATGCGAGAGGTGTAGAGCGTCCAGAGACCAACACGATGCGCCTGGCCGCGTGAAGTACAGCCGAATGCGACTGACTCAGTTTTGCGGATGCCATAGCGTTTAATCGCTTCCTGATCTTCTACATACTCGACGCTCTGCTTATAACCGTCCTCTTTGTTGTTGTAGGTGATAAGAGCAACGGAATAGCGATCTTTACGCGCCGAACCTTTGTAGGCAAATGATCCATTCACCACGTTGCTGTTGGAGAACAGCATCACAGGGTCTGCTGGAGAATCCTGCGTGATGTGAACCATGCCACCAGCCCAATAAACCATGCCACGGAATGCCCCTGCAATGTCCTGCACGACGCGATATGCATCTTGGCGACTGGTTATCTGGGTATTGATAGCGAAACGTTTCTCTTTGCCACCGAAGCCATCGTCGACGTATGCATCACAGTAGCGACCAATCTGATACAGCTCGCCGATGTTAATCATCGACTCCTGAACAAACTGACCCAGACCGTAACGAGTGTTCGTCAGCAAGTCGAAGAGAATCCACGCCGGGTTGGAGGATGATGCCAGCTTAAATGTACCGTCCCAATTGCCGTCGTAGGAGTTCGTGTCAGCGTTATAGTTTGACGGGACACGAATTTTCAAACCTTTAATCAGGTATGAACGAGTCGGCATTGAAGAACCGAACTGCTCTGAGTTGATTTTCAGGCCAACGAGCGCAGAGTTCGGATAGTTCAGGCTGGTATTGACAATCTCACCGATCGAATCGATGTAGGTGTCATCGTAGAGATAGCTGTTATCGGTATGATCTTCAGTCAGACGAATGGCACGCAGAGTATATGCCTTTGCCGGCTTCGGTAAGTCCAGAACATAACTACGGTAATAAACACCTGTCTTCTTCGCGGTCAGAGAAATGGTTGCGTTGGATTCTCCCTCTGCAACAACGTCAACAAAGCCGCCGCCATTACCTGCGTCGATCTGGAATTTAAACTGGACTGTCGTACCGTTAGTATCGCCGCTCTTTTTATCGATGCTGCGAAGTGAAGGAAACTTCATCACCACACGAACGCGATCGCTGTCCGCAGAATCCAGAGACACGTTAACCTGGCTCGTTTGCTTCAATTGACGCCCTACTGATTTCGGCGTTTCAATGAAGTCAAAACCATCGATGACACTTTGATCCTGAGAACCGTCGCGGAACCACCAGGTTACACCGCTGAAGTTGTAGGAATTGTCGCTATTCTGGAGCGGCGTGTCGTTCAGGAAGATGGATTTTGCCCCATCAATCAGACCACCGATAACACCCTCACCCAGCAAATCCAATACAGAAGCCATAGCGCGGCTGTTTACCGTGTCATTAGCCTCCACCGGCGTCCTTGAGCTACCGCCACCCTTACTGCCGCCGCGTCCTGAGATAATCAGGCCGTGCGCGACTAATTGCGAGAGACGGCTTTTTTTGAAATTTGGAACTTCCATTTATCCCACCGTTAAATCTGGTCAATAGTGATAGAGGAACTTGCGATTTGCGAGCCAACGAGAATTTCTTCGCCGTAGTTCAGCTGAACCGGGTTTCCCTGATTAGTAGTGTTTTGAGGCCCGTCGAAATAAAACGAGTCGGAGTTATCCGCTTGTCTCACTTCCGGGTTTTTTGCTTGTGGGGATAGGATCTGAGCCAGACCGCCCATCATCATGCTCATGCCGGCCACAACCAGCGCCGAGGATGTGCCTGCAGTGAAGATTTCTGTGAATGCGCCAATGACCACCATCGCGGCGCCAATCGCGACCTGAACGTAGCCAAGCGTCTTCCCGCCACGTCCCTTTGGTATTGGCGTGATGCGTATTTTCTCAACATCCTTACCGGCGCCTTTCATCATGTATTCGGTTTCGTCAACCGACCATGTGGCTCCACTTTTGGTTGTGATTTGAATGTGATAACGGTCGTAAACCTTCGCATTACGACGAATCCAGGCATTTAAGCCTGGTTTGTTTGCGTCGATAAGGTTGATGGCCTGCGCCGCATTTGATGCGCGGAGATGCCAGTGTCGGCCGAAGCGGTTTGCAAGTGCGCCGCCCAGCTGGACATGAACTAATTCAGACATTTTTCCTTCCCTGTTAATAACGTCCGATGACGCAAATGATGCGTAGTATTTTTCTGGTACATGCCACCGTAAGTGGCGTGACTGCTGAGTCTGTCGATTTGGTGATGCAGGATGCGGTTGTCACCAACGTAAACAGCACAGTGATCTGGCATCTTCCCGTACTGAATGAAGAAGATGTCGCCCTTCTGAGGCTCTTCGCCATGGGCAAGACGGACGAGATTTTCATTGCGATAATTCAGGTCGAGAATGTCGTCGTCGCCCAGATACCACGACGGGATATGCAGGTGAGCGTTGGCGTTGATCTCGATATTGAATTCGCGTTTCAGATAGTCTCGACACAGCATCCAGCAGTCGAAGATGCCAAAGACATACGGTCGGCCGGTGTACGGCATTTCAAAGCCATTGGGCGTGATCACTTCCATCTCGCTTAAACGAAACTCGGCATCAATCTCCGGGTTAAGATTTTTCGTGACGGAGAGGATGAGCCAAGGTAGCTCCGTTGCCTCACAACCAGCGCGGTCGGCGTCAGAGGCCACTGGAGGGCGATCAGTGTGGCTATGCCAGATAGCCACAACCTCGCCCTCGTCTTCGGCAGCAATCACGTCTTCGTGATGCATGACAAACTCATTGGCCGGGTCTTCAGAGACGTTTCGCGCCTCAACAAAGCGATATTTCTCCCCCGATGTCTGGACGATGAACCCGCACGCCTCATTTGGATAACGGGCAATAGCGCATTGATATAGCGACTGCGTCACCGCGGAGCCGGCAATGGATTTAATATCACTGAACACGTGTTGCCCCCGGAAAGCCGCCAAAAGCGATGATCCCGTTGGCGAAGAAGTTTCGCCTGGCCTTGCACGCATCGAGGCGCTTGGTGCAGTAGTCGTCGCTGAGCGATGTGACCTGATTGTTGTTCTTGTCGAAGTACGGGCCTGAGTAGCCACACTCCGCTCCGCGGTATTTCCACGGGCAGCTGTTTTTGATGATCTGACGTGCAGGTAACTGAACGCCCATCAAATCAAATACACTGGACAGCTCAAACTCAACGCTATCTTTAGTTTCCAGTGTCTTCTGCTCAACGAACCAGATTTCATCGGGGAAGTGCTGAGAGGCGTCGGCGGTCGCGTTTCCAGATGGGAAGTTCGATGCGTCGAGGAAACGAGCCAGCGTGCGACGACGCGTGATTGTGCAACCAACCAGATCGTCATTTGCCGCGACTTCGGCTGAAATTGTGCCGCCATAGTTAGAGACGGTCATCTTTGGTCGAGGCAAAGAACCCGAACCCGTTTTATCGAACCCACTCGCCTTAATCGGCCATGGTAGATACTCAACTCCCTGCCAGACGACAGATGTGTCGAGATTGTTCGTTCCGGCGTGAAAGAAAAGCTTCCCGCCTGAGGTTGTTACCGACATATCAAGCTCGAAAAGCTCGATAACGGAGGATGGCGCCAACCTCTGAATTTCCGTGCGAATACTCATACTCATCCTTGAGTTAAAAACGATACCTTATATATTAATAAGTAAATACTTACTTATCAAGATTCAAAAACTTGTCTAAAGGTACAACTGATCTCCAAATACCCCGGATAGCGTTTAACAGTATGAGAATCACACACACAGATGATTTTCTTATTGCGCGGGGTCGTCCAGTAAAATGACTCAACTGCGCCGCGAGCTGTCAGAAAATCGTCGATAGCATTACCGATGCTGTAAGGTCTTTTAAACGTCAGCGCCCATTCTTCTTTAATGCGGTTAAGACCGGCTGACTGGCGCTGCTCGTAATCGTCACCAAACTTCAGAACGGTCACTTCTGGCTTTACGGTTTTCTCTGACTCAAAATCCGGGAACCAGTTAAAGGTTTGTCTTGCCATTTTTCTCTTCCTTGAGATGCCGCCCACTTCCTGTAGGCGGCGTTGTTTTTACCTGTTGCCGTTGGTGTTTTTGTTCAGAGAACCACCAGGGCGCTTTTCCTGCGTAATCGTTTCGAGAACGATGTTTTTAATGCGTTGGGCTGCATCGTTCCAACCTTTGCCGTCCGCATCCGAGCCAGACGTTGAGCTGGAGCCGTCAGAATTAACACTGATGTTGATGGCAACCGGAGCAATTGTTCCGCCGCCGCCAATATTCCCTGTCATGGTTACAGGAATAGAACGACCGTCTGGCAGCGGGACATATGCCTCGTTATCACGGCCCTCACCAAACAGAGCGAGTTGAGGTGTGGTGGCAATACCGCCCTTGGAGTAAGTTTTTAATGGAACCACTCCATTTGGCCCAAAAACCCCTCCATTTGCGTGAGCCACTGCGCCACCGCTGCCACCGCTGCCACCACCACTCGCGAGGCTACCAGCCCAGACCGATGTTGCCGCGGATACCATGGACATACCAAAGTTCAGCCAACGCCCCTTCGATGAAGTCGAACTAGCCCCCATCGAAGCGAAAACAGCCGTCAAACCTGCTGCCACTGAAGATAGATTATTCATCGTCAGAATGTTGGCGCCGATTGCCTTAGTCTGATTACCCGTGGCCGTGCCAAGACCAAGGAATGACTTTGTAGAATTCCAGGCGCTACTAACCATCCCAGACAATCCGCTGTTAGCATTCTCGGTGGCCGTACTCATTTGGCTAATACCCGCGCTGGTCTCCTTCGCGGACTGACCAATGGATTTGTCACCGTTATTCACGTTAACACCGGCGCCGCCGGAGCTGACGAGACTTACGCCCTGATTCAGCATAGCCCCAGCAATGTTGCCGGTATTACCCGCGCCGTTGGTTCCCATGCCCATCATATTCATGAGCGGTGCAGTGATCTGCGATTTAACAATGATGCTGGCTATGTCTTTGACGATCGATCTTGCAAAATCACTGAAACTAGCCTTGCCGTCCATAATGAAGTCGGTAATCGTGTCCGTCATACTGGAGAACGCATTACTCCACACGGTCTCAATTTGACCGGCGACGTCTTCGTACTCCAGCGCCATCTTCTGCGTTTCAGTCCCAAACTGCTCGATAAAGGCACGACTACCACCTTCTCTCATCGCTTTCAGACTGCGCTGGTACACATCCTTCATTACATCCGACTGAGTCGTTGCGATATAACTCTGAAGTGTCTTGATGTCGCGCTGATAGTCTTCCATCCACTTAGCCATCGCAGCCTGTCGATTAGCGCCATCAACCGACGACATAATCCCGCTGGTCGTCGTAGTGAATTTCGACACTGTCTGTTCAGCAGAATCGCGATCAAGACGCTGAGAGTAGTCCGCAGCATTGGCTTTGATGAAATCGCGATCACGAATCATCTGGCGCTTCTGGTCGTCGGTGAATCGAGAGTTTGGCGGCAAGGCTTTGCCGTTGATGTCCTGATCCTTCAACGCGTTATCGATTTGACTCAGTGTTTTTTTAACCGACTCGTCGAAGCTTGCACTTGCCTTGGACGTAAGACCCAACTGACCGGCCAACTCGTTCGCGCTGGAAACGACCTGCTGATTGGCCTTGGCTACCATCGCATCAATACTTTGCTGCTTAGAGGCAGCAATATTGGCGCTCTGAAGGCGCTTGTCCGCGGCGATTTTGTCGGCCTTAACCGCATCGGCAAGACCCTTTTTAATCGAGTTCTGCTCAGATCGACTCAGGTCGTCAAATTTCTTATCGCCTACAGCCGAGAGATAGCGCTGGTTTACGCTCATCTGGTTCTGGCCGGTGATCACATTCCCGAGAAGGTCTCTCAGCGCTTCGCCTGTATCTGGATTGACGAAATCACCAACCTTTTTGCCCGCGTTGTCCGTGATAAGCTTTATGCGATCGCCCGTCTTCGTCTGAGTGCTCAGCTTCGGCGTATCGCCAGACATCGATTTTTTGGCACGCTCGAGATCTGCCTGCGCCATCTGAACCTGATTGCTGTTCAGATCGTTAATTTGCTTAGAAAGTGCGATATTTTTTGTATCGAGCGCCTTTTTCTGCTCAGCCGTCAAGCTTTCACTCTTCAGCTGACTCTCTACATTGGCCTTCTGATCTTGAAGCGTTTTTACCAGATTCTGATAACCGTCTAAGCGCTTCTGAGTCGCGTCGACCAGTTTCTTTTGACGGTCAGCGTTCAACTTCTCCAGTTGACTACTTTTCTCATCTTTGCTTAGTGACTTATCATTACTGATAGCATCAGAGCGATCACGATAATCCTTAGCAGATTTTGAAAGAGAGGCGGCGTCTTTCGTGAACTGGTCATCGATCTTCTTCAGACCTGACTGCAGGTTGCGAGAAATCTCTTTACTGGCAACAGCAACCACCGCCCCACCCATGGCGTTCTGGATGTCCTGACGCTGACTTTGCACATCCTTCAGGCCGGCATTAATGTTATCAATGTTGAACTTATCGCTCTTCGCCAACCCTTTTTGCTGCTCTGGCGTCGAAGACATATAAATGCTCTTACGGCGCTTATAATCCGCCTCTTCCATGTCTAGCTGGTTTAACCTTGCAGCAAGAGCAGCCTGTTCATTTTTCCCCATCGCTTCCGGGACGGCCTTAATCTTCTCAAGCGCATCAGATGCTTTCTCTGAAACACTCTCAAACGTCGACGCCAGAAGAGCCACAACACCAACAACAGCGGTGATACCGATGATGATAGGGTTAAATTGCAAAACAGCTGTAAACGCCAACCACGCAGTTTTTGCGCCGCGAATGGCCTCTGTGATGTTAATCACCGCAGCAGCAAACAAACCGAAGTTGCGAATATCCTGAACTATTTTGCCTGTTACCGAGAGGAAACTCGTCACCCCTTTGGTCGCCAGACCAAGAGACTTGTTCAATGAAGAGAACATCTCCAGAGCAGTGCCTAGTGAACCGGTAACGATGGTTTTCAAAAGTTTGAAACCCATGCCTAAGCCGACAATTTGAGCAATGGTTTTGACCAGCTCAATATTCTTCCCAATCCACGAGGCCATTTCCGTCAATGTCTTAACGATAGCAGTCATGCCCTGGCCGAAGTTGTAGGCGAATAACTGACCTTCGGTTGTGTTTAGATAAGTCGATAGCTGCTTTAAGCCATCGGACAATGCGTCGAGATACCCGCCCTTCGCCATATTATCGGAAAAGCGCATAAATGCCGTCTGCATCTGAGCCAATGCGCCGGTAAACGAATGAGACAGACGATCTGCCGCGCCGGCGCTATCAATCTCCATGCCGAGGAAAAGCATATCAAGAGCAGACTTCGCCTCAACGGTTCCCAAAGAAACGTCTTTGACGAGCTTCGCCATGCTGACGCCCATAGTGTCGGCCATCGACTGCATTGCAGTAGGAACAGCCTCACCCAACTGCTGACGCAACTCTTCCATAGAGATAACGCCTTTGCCCGACATCTGCTGAATCGCTATCGCCGCGCGCTTCAGGATTTCCGAATCACCACCAAACTGAGCTACGGAGTTAACCAGAGCATTTAGCGATCCCGTCGTTGGATCGATACCGCCAGACTTCAGTTTCACGAATGCATCAGATACTGCATCGAGCGAAACGTGAACCTTTTCCGAAAGCCCCATGATGAAGTTCATGTCTTTCTCGGCAGCATCCTGCGGATTCTTTGCGTCCTTCTCCAGACCCTGCAGTAAGATGCGCGTGTTTTGCATCTTGCTCATGGCTTCGATCAGCGGCTGTTGCCATCCGAACAGCATTTCTTTAACGGTTCGAGCAGCGTCGCCAATTTCCCCCAGAAGGAAAATATTGCCTCGCAGCCCTTCGAACAAACCGTTCTCAGAGCGTCCATGACCGCCACCCGAATTACCTCTGCTACCGCCAGAGCCACCGCCAGAGCCACCTACTCGACCGCCACCAAGGATTCTCCCACTCAGTGATTTCTGGCGATCGATGACGGCATCCATCTGGTCACGAACGTTTTTAAGCCCGTCTGCCGCTTTGTCAGTTGTCCCTTTCCAGCGATCTAATACTTTGCTGGTGTTCGACAAACGGCGGTTCAGTGACGATGTGGTGTTACCCATGTCTGAGGCATGGTTTGAGAAGCTTTTGGCAGATTTGCCGGCGTGATCCGCGAAATCAGCGAAATCCAAAAGCTCAGACTGAGCCTTCTTCAGTACAGAAGTCAGCGCACCAACTTTACCGCTGGTCTGATCTACTCTCGTCGAGAAGACGGACAGACTACGGTTGATGGCGGCGATGTTTTCACGGATGGCTCGAAGGCTTTGGCTGGCTAGTTCAGTTCCGGCCGCAAAGTCTTCCATTTTGTCCGCGCCTTTACCAAGGGAGACGCTTAGAACTGAAAACGAACGGCCTGTGGCGACGACAGACCGTTCAAGAGAGGACATTTTTTTGGAGTTATTAGAGGCCGTTTTACCGAATGTCTCTAACAAATTTCCCGCGTTTTTAATTGACGTTGAAAACTCCTTGTCATTCAACGTCAATTTAAAATCTACAATATCGGACATTCCCTTATCCTATTTTTCCAAAGATTTCCATTAATTGCTCTTTGGCGTCAGGGTCTGCTTTTGCTTTCGATGGATCGTAGACTTTATCGGTTACGACTGGTCTTCCTATCCGGTATTGCAAACCCTCCATGAACGCCGTAGCGTCTTCCGCCCCCGCCTGAGAAAGCCGTGACACCTGGAATACTCTCAGGTCATCCTCGGCTTTTAGGCGGTCTATGTTGCGGCTAAGCATCCAGAAGGTTGCCAGCGGCAGCTTTAGAATCTCTCGCGGCGGAATGGCGTAATAAGCAATAACTCGGCTGAAATAGAATCCGAAGTCTATCGAGACAGTGACGACGCCGGATTCCTCTTCGCGGGAAATTACTTTACGTCTTCTCCGGCCGCGGCTTCGTTCTCTTCCTCTGCCTGTTCCATGGCGAAAGAAAAGATCTGCTGCAGCTGCGGGATGCTCAGACGATTAATCACTTCCTTTGGTACGTCAGGAATGACTTCGGCCACCAGTTCGGCATAAGCTTCAACCTGATCCAGCATTGACATAGCTTCGATGTCTTTGCCTTCAAAGGCTTTTACTTTGGCGAACAGACCGACAGTCATTTCCGCGACGGCATAGGTTTTTCCAGCCACTTTGATTTCTTTTTTCGGCGGAAGAATGGAATCCAGATCCAGTAACTTAGTCATTTCAAAAATCCTTTTAAACAGAGGGTTCTCCTGAACCCTCTTACAGACTGCTATTAAGAAGCAGCGGTTACGGTTACGGTCACTTGTGAAGACACAATTGAGCCGTCCTTAGTGGTAAACGTAATCTTCGCACTACCTGTCGCTACACCTCTCACAACGCCATTGGCGTCGACGGTTGCGATAGCTGGGTTGCTCGAAGTCCATGTCCCACCTTGCTCATCTGCGTTTGACGGGGCAATCGTCTTAGTCAGCGCAGCTGTTGCACCCACTTTGACCGATACTGAAGTCGGCGCGACGGTCACGCCCGTCACTGCTACTTTGGGGCAGAAAGAGTTCCCAAAACGCCGGTATCATCTGGGTACGCATTGAACTCCACAGAGAACACACGAACGTCATCAGACTTATACGCCATGGTGAAGTTACCGCCAGTAGCGGCCTTCGGCAGAGTCAGAATGAAGTCGGTGCCGTCCTGCGGGGTCAGGATCAGCTGCTGCGCTACGTCAACCAGGTTTACACCCTGTGCTGATTTGATGCTCAGAGTTTTGGTGTCGGTGGACATGGTGGAGCCAGGCATCAGATTAACCATGTTCGCCAGCACGCTTTCTGCCAGTGGCACGGTTACTTTGATGTTACGACCCTGAATCAACTCAGAGATCGTGGTTTGCCCCAGCTGGTCTACGGTCACTTTCAGAGTTTCAGTAGAGACTTCTACCTCTACGCCGCCCTTGGTGTAACCGAGATCGGTGCCAGCGAATGAAACCGCACACGCACCTAATTTGATGTTTTTTACATGGGTATTAGCCATTGTTGGTAAACTCCTTTTACCGTTGCTTTGTCATCTTGACAGAAAGTAAGTATATACTTACTAACTTCAATATTACAACATCGAGATGGAGTTTGAATTCAACTTAGACTTTTTGATGTGGGGGTATCTCTCCCCCACGAGGATTTACTTGGATGAGGACTTTTCTTCACGATTCTTGTTGAAGGCTTCAACACCCTTTGAGCAGGCTATTTCATAATCATAGTATCTGCGGTCAATGATCCCGGTGTCAAAGTTATACCGAGGCAAAACTTCGATCATAAAGTCCTTTTTTTCGTCATTAAACTTTGACACTTCAAGCATCAAATCCGAAGAAAACTCGGTTTCAAAATCCTCTCCATGAGCATCTTTGCCCTTCACTTTTCCGCAAACAATATATTCGCCGATAGGGAGTGTTTTCTCAGCGTTAGTGTTGACGAACTTGATATCAGAAAAGGACGCCGACTCCGGGTCTGCCAGCTTCTTCAGTATCGCTTCTTTCGTAAACTCAACAGCCTCATCCTTCATTTTGTCTTCGCCGCAACCGGTGACAAGAAAGGTCACTGAAAGTGTTAATGCGATGAATGTTTTTTTCATTAAAACCACTCCATTTATTTTTCTTTATACTCAATTAGTTCGAGCGGCCAGACAACAAAAATTAAAGGCCGCGCAAAGCGGCCTGAAAGTTACAACATATACCCGGCAAATTCCACAGGAAGCCCAATCTCGAACATCGCCCCATCATTACGCGGGTAAACGACTGGCAATGTCATTGGTCGCAGCATCTTGAAGAAAACACTACCCGAAGAGATCTCTTTTGCTGGCAGATGCGCATTAATACTCTGCATTTTCCTCTGTGCGGCTGATAGAGAAATATCACGCACAACAATCAGCACTGAGTCCATATAGAAGCCGGCAAGTTCATGATCGACTTCAATGCCGCTGGTTGGTGAAGTCACCATCACGGCGCTTTTGGCATCTTGTGGCATTGCATCAGCAAAAATAGTGGAGCCGACTTTGCCAACCCCCATCTTCGCCAAATACAAAGCCAGACCCTCTACAAACATCATCGTCTCCTTATAAACCCTGCTTTCCTGGCTGAGTTTTCTACTATTTCAGGAAACCGCTTTCGAATGTATTCGACGGCTCTTTCCATGTACCGACGCCCGACGTTAACCCGTCGAGTATCTACCGGCCCCTGTGTCATCTGCTTCAGAATAGAACCGGCACCGAGGCTGTATTTGTGCTTTTCCATATAGATCGCATAATCACCAACTGTAGTGCCGGGTTTAACCTTCACCGCCCCACTGCTCTGTCTTGGTCGGCTTTCATCTACCTTCATTTCGATGTGCAAGCTGTCGTAACCAGTTTTCACCACGCGAGCAAAAATGGCACTTTCAAGAGATCCGGTTTCCATCGGGGCCATTGCTCTTGCCATTCTCTGAGCGACATTAGCCAGCTTTGCCATTTCAGAAACAAGTACGCGTTTATAGGCTTTCTGGCTGTTACTTAGTCGACTCTGGGCCTTCTTCAGATTCAGCGTATTTATATTCAAACCCATATATTCGCCCCAACCTCATAATGCCCCGGACGGCCGCGCAACCCCCATCGCTGGTGGATGCTTTCGACTCGCATTTTTTTGCCGTTAACGATAAGCACATCCTCTTTGGCGATCGGCGCCGACAATGGCACGATAAAGACCGCATCAAACAGCGCAATCTCCGCCTTGCCACGGCTTGCGGAACTATCAGCACGAACAGACGTTTTATCGATACTGTCAACGAACGAAACTACGCCCATCTTTATCTGAGCAGCGAACTCGTATTTCGCCTCCCCGTACAAGTCCATACCACCCTTCTTGTACAGAGCACCCTCAACCTGCCAGGCAATATCCATTTGACCCGCCTTACTGTCTGCGAACGATGACGCGGTTATCCATGTACTTCAGCAACATTCTCCACGTCGTTTTGGCGACAATAGAGACAGCGCCTTTACCCTGGCGGTAAGCCATGGTCGTTTCACCAATCGACTCAGAGACGATCCCATCCTCACGCGCACGCTGAATATCACTGCCGCCGGCAATCTCACTGGCTTCATTCACAACGGCCAGAGCAAGTGCGTTCCGAAAGGCTTCTGGAAACTCCATAAAGTCATCGTCGGTCAGCTTATCCCAATCAACAATGTCGGAGGTGTACTGACCAGCCCAGCGGAAAGGCAGAGTCGACGTCTGAAGCATATTCTGTGGGCGATCATAGTCATCCCAATCCATGCCGTAGATCCGACGAATTGAAAACGACATCGACTTAATGCGCTTCGTCGCCTCTATCAGCTGGCGTCGCAAGTCCCCTTCGCCACCGGTTAGCAAACTTCCGCCGTTAAGCATGTCGATCGCCTGCAGCTGCGCTTCGCCAATGGAGATAAACGACTGCTTCGGGACAGACAGCTCAAAACTGCGTAAAACGATGTACTGCTGCTCTTTGGTAATGAAAGCGCCACCTGCATCAACTGACAGCGTAACGCGTCGCAAATCGCGTTCACGCTCACCCAGAGCGTTAATCGCCCCAGGGACAGTGACAGTGACGAACATCTGCCCATCAGAGACAGGGACATCGACGCCGGACGTGACGATATTTCCGCTGGCGTCTTTCACAGAGTAACTGGCTGAGGTAGCGCTCATCACATCGAGAGAAAAGCGTAACGTGACATCATCCCCGTCTTTATAAACGCCAAGCTGCTCCATTACACGCCGCCTTGTGCTTTCAGAATGCCGTCAATCATCTCTACGATGCCTTTGGCCTTCACGCCCATTACCCCACCAATCAAACGCAGACCCGCGATCCCTTCACTATCAGCGACAGCCTCAAGCTCTTCACGCGTGTAGATCTGAACACCAGGCTCGACAGTACCGCGAACGAGATTGGTCACTGGCTCTGCGGCATATTCCTTAACGGCCTCAGCATTAACGGAGTATCGCTCGCTATAAGCGCCAGCTGCCGAAACATTGCGGCCATCAACGGTTTCCGCACGCATCGACGCGCAGATACGCTGCTGATCCACAAACGGTAGCTCTTCGACAGAAACACCATCTTCGAACTGAACGCCACAAAGCAGACCGGTGTATCCCTTAAAGGTCGATTCCAGCAACTTCACTTTTGCACTTTTCATTTTCTATCCCTGAATATGGGCGCCATATGACGCCCTTTTGGTTAAACTTGGACTGTCTCTGGATTGTTTACGGTGATAGCCGCTTCGCCGGATACAGAGCCGTCATTGGCTACCAGACGAATCTTCACACTGCCTTCAGCGATACCCGTCACCAGGCCAGACACATCGACGGTCGCAATGCCGGAATCTTCAGTAACCCAATGGTAAGAGCGGTCGGTGGCATCATCAGGCTTAATAGAGCCTCCCAACTGAACCGTATCACCCACCAGCACAGTCGCCGTCTTCGGGGCAACCGTTACGCTCTGGACGTGAATTACAGCGGCTGCATCGACGTATGGCTTAGACTTGAAACATGCAGTCAGGCGATTCTGGCGATATTCGGTCATCGGCGCGTCAGACACTGATTTGGTAAACGACGTGTTAAACATCGTTCCGGTGAAATTAGCGAACTGCTCGTCCGTGATTTCCATTTTTTGCTCAGGCATATCCTTCCCTCAAAAAAAAAGGGCGGGCGCAAGCCCACCCATTAAACAAGTAAGTATTTACTTACTTATCTGATTAAATCTTAACGCCGCCCAGAGCTGCGATGGCTTTGTCATGCTTGTTAACCAGACCGGTGTACCACTTAACACGGGTACGGGTTGCGTCTTTATCCTGAACGGTGCCGATGGACTCGACAACGATACCGGCATTGTCACCGCCGTAGATACCGGACAGGCCGTTCTCTTCGGACATGTGCAGGCAGTAAATCGGAGCCGCGCCGTCAGTAACCGGGATAAAGTCGTTCACGATGAACGGAATGCCGTTGTGGGTCAGCATCGGACGACCGAAGTTCTCGACCATGATTTCACTCGGGCCGGCGTTCACGGTACGCAGCAGCGCACGGTAAGCACGCAGGTGCTCGGAACGAACCATCAGGCAGTCAGCGCCCAGATCTTTCACAGCATCGACGAGTTCGTCCAGCATGGAGAAGGTCATGGAAGCGTTAGCCGCGATGTGCTGGTCAGCAGCCATCAGCTTAGCAATGCCGTTAAAGGATTTCGGGTTGACGGTTTCATCACCCTGGATCAGATTGCGGCGGAATGCGCGAGCCAGACCTTTAACTTTCGCGCGGATCTGAATTGCCAGCTGGCTGTTGGTGTCATCCATGGTGGTAGCCAGGAATTTATCAACGTCCACATCGCCGGCCATAATACGCAGTTTAGCGGTATGCTCGGTGAAGGTCGCCGCGCCTTCCGGGATAACTTCGTTCACGTCGATGAAACCGGCTTCGGACAGAGTCGCTTCGCGGTTATACAGGTACGCTTTGCTGTTCACTTTGAAGAACGGCAGGATTGCGAACAGGTCATCACGGTCGATAATCGTCTCGATTACGCCCTGCTCCAGTTCGTTATTACTCAGCTTTTCAGCTTCTTCACGCAGTAAAGGCATCTTTCATTTCCTTATGATTAAGATGTTTGTTACTTGTTCAATTTACCGATGCCGGCGGTCAACTTATCCAGTGTCGACTTTTTGGTTTCGGTATTCAGTTTCGGTTTGGTGGTGGTTTTGGAATGAGCACCCTGTTTCGCTTCACTGCGCAACAGAGCATCAGCCTCCGGGTCAGCACGCAGAATGCGTTCAATCGCACTCTCAAATGCCAGCGGGTTGCCTTGACCATCAACCAGAACCGCACGATCTTTCGCGCCAGCTGGTTTGTCGTAACCAACTACCTGACCGTCTTCGCCAATTTCGAAGTGAGAGCCGTAAATAACGCGGGCTTTTGCCGGAGTCATCAGGACTTTTTCACGCAGGAATTGGGACTCCCCAAACGAAGTACCGATGGTTTTCTCAACCAACTTGTTCTTCATACCTGCGATTTCAGCTTCGAGTTCAGCAATACGAGCGTCGCGACCTTCCAGGTCTTTTCCGTGTGCTTCGATCATCTGCTTTTTCACAGCGTCAAATTCACCGCGGCGCTCAAGCTCCTGACGCTCAGCGTCTTCGCGAGCTTTTTGAGCAGCGGACTCGGCTTGAACCAGCTCAAGCGCACGCTCCGGTGCGATATCGCCGTACTTAGCCAGTTTTTCTTTCAGAGTTTGCTCGTTACTCTTGCGCTTCATGCTCTCTTTCAGCAGAGACGCGGCGTTTTTACGCTCTTCACGAACCTTAGCGATCAGCTCTTCAGCGCTCAGACCTTCCAGATCGTCAGCTGTAGTTTCGCTCTTATCGCCTTTGTCTTCCGGTGCGGCGCTCTTGTCTTCGACAGATGCTTCGCCACCGCCGCCACCTAACTCTTCTTTACCTGCAACATCCATATACCCGCGATGGGTATTGGTCAACTGCATCCACTGCCATAATTTCATTCGTAAATCCTTTTATTCGTCATTACCCGGTTTCTTGGGTGATGGTTTCCCGGTTCCTTGGGATTTTTCTTGCCCATTTTCTCGGGCCGCATCTTTATCATAAGTAAGTGCTAACTTACTTTCAAGGGCCAAAGCGTCATTTTTTGGAGGAAATTGCAATAAATCTTTCTCAATATCCTTCATTTTGTCTTTGGAAAGATTCGGGAAGATTTTATCGATAAGGATTTCCATCTGATAACGACGGACAGAATCTGGCGCTTCCAGATCTTTCAGGTTGCTCGCGACTTCGAATTCATCAACCAGTCCACGGATGTCGAAACTCTCCGGGTACGTGACCAATTCTTCGCCCTCTGGCATCTTCTCACCCATCCATGCAGTTACCAGCGTCATCAACATTTCTTCGGCTCGCTGCAGGCGACTCGATTTATTGATGAGTAGACTATTTACTCGCTGGAAGTCATACAGTTTGGCTGCGCCGCTGGAGTTGTCGATACCCTTTGCGTTGTCCTGCTTCGTGCGCTCTCCAGCAACACCAACAGAGTGATAAATCTCGTTGATGATCTGCTGGACGGTAGAAATGATCATGCTCGCCTGTTTTGGGTCTGGCGACAGATAGAAAGGCTGGGCGCCATTTTCACCGTCATAGGTGAAAACGCGCTTCGTGCCAAACTCCAGCACTTTTTTGTGATTCTCATCACCAGGCAGAAGAGACTGAACCGGGATGGCCAGCTGCGAGAATGTCTGATCCTGAATGATGGCATCAAGGTTAGACAGATAGTTGGCAACAGCCCGGTCGAGATAGGCAATATCGTCAATCAGTGATGGACTGAAGTACGGCGATTCGCTCTGACCCATACAGTCAACAGGGAAGACAGGAACCATGCCGAGACCGTGCTCTCCAGTATCTTCCAAAACAACTTTCGTTCTACTACCTGACCGCTGCCCCTTGCGATCTTCGCGGAAAAGATACCAGTGGTCTTTCGTCCATAGACGGTAACGCAGAAACTCTTTACCCGATGAGGTGAAGGGGTCAGCGTCGTCGCGGCTCACTTCGCAGATCAGAATCCAACTCAGATTCCCCTCTTCATCCCAAGCACAGTCCAGCATCTGCTGAGGTGAAACCCAATATGCATAGGCACGGCCATCAGACTTTTTCTGGTCTTCTTTCGACTCGATGTCGCCCGATACGGTGCTATCAACAACCACCCAGATACGGCCATAAATTGAAGACTGGAGGTCTACTTCAACCATAAAATCATCAATGTTCATATTCTGACGGGTTGCTCGCTTCCAGAACTCCTTCACTGACGACGGGGCATCATCCTCGCAGCGCTGAATGTCCTCTTTAAACAGATATTTATTAATCAGATTCACGACTTCGCGGGTATGGTTAAACCGGTAAGCGCGTTCCAGACGCTCCTTGAACTCGGCATCACCCTCCTTAAAGTAGCGGAAGATGTTATCTTTAAACCAAGTGCGGCCACCGGCGTAGGTGGCTGCGATAAAGTCCCAATGAGCTTTTCGTAGCTCATAATCAGGATGGCGGCGATTCACCAGATCCTGAATCATTTTGTTCGACAATTCCATTTGTCATATTCCTATGTTAGTAAATACTTACTTATCTTGATCCGCCAAGAATAACACGAGTTTTAACCGGGAAGCGACGGTGAATTGGATAACCCAAGGCATCGGCACTGTGCTCGACGTTACCTGTTTTATCAATGTCTCGGCCGCCAGGCTTATAAATCACCTTCTCAAGCGATTCAATCAGGTGCTTGCACTTCGGATCAATGTACAGACGAACGTCACCTGAAGCGGTCAGCAGCAACCTGTTTACTGCGTTCACGCGGTCGGCAATCGGTGGGTGCTTCTTCGGGTGATCCACTCGCATGAACCCCTTCTCCTTGAAGATGTCCACATCAGACTCACCGCGAGCGTGCTGTCGATATGCGCCGGCCGGGTCAGGGAAAACCGTAACCTGGCTTTTCTGGCGCCAGTACCTTCTCTCCAGCTCATCACACACCTCTGAGGTGTTGGAAGAGAACAGAACAACCTCATCAATCGCCCAGACCTCACCATTGGGTTGCGGTTGCAGGATCACCGAGGACATGGGGTCGATGTTGAAGTCCTGACCAACCCAGATTGGCAAACGCGGATTGAACTGTAGCGGCCTGACATGCACGTTGCGATCGAACGGGTAATATACGCGCCCAGACATGTTTTCGAACGACGCAAGGTACTCCTGCGCGAACGATTTAGGGTCCATATCGTTCTTCGCCGCTTCGATCTCGCTGTCTGGTACAAACGGGGAGTCCGCCGTCACAAATTGCCAGCTCTTCCACAAGCCTTTCGCTTGCATCTCAGGGTTCTGACCTATCATGAACAGCTTATGGAACTCAGAGAATCCCTTTGGCGTACCGATGATCAGCGCACCGCCGCGCGTAGATGACAGCGTCGGTCGAAGCACCTTGTACCAGGTGTCCGGCTTCATGTCCTGAAACTCGTCAAGCACGACAAAGTTCAGCGCAACACCGCGAAGCGTATCCGGCTTATCTGCACCCTTCAGTGCGATTTCACTACCGTTTTTCAGGACGATAGTCATCGTAGTGTCGTTCTTTTTCGCAATCCATTTGCGAGGCAAAACTTCCTGCAGGTCGTCCCACAGGATCTGACGTGCCATCTGGTATGTCGGCGCGACGTACCAAACGCGCTGCTTACGATCGGCAGCGGCGGCTTTGATAATTTTGGAGATCGACAGACGAGATTTACCCCAACGTCGACCGGCGCAAACAACCTTAAAACGATGTGGAGACTTGAAGACCTTCATCTGCCCCGAATGCAACTGAACCAGACTCAGGGATGATGGAATAGCCATTATTCCTCCCCCTCATCGTCTACATCAGGAAGGTACAGTTCCTCTTCATCGACAAGGTTGTCCTCGTCCATTTTTTTAAGCTCATCTACCTGGGCTGAAGTCAGCTCGCCGAACACAAGATTCGGGATTTCGTCAGTGATAACGTCATCTTTTTCCAGACCGAGAGCGCGGCTCGACACGTCGAAACACTTCTGAACGACAGCGGCAGCACGCTGAAGAGCCTTGATATCGTCTTCAACTAAACTAAGTGAGCGACCCTCCTTCTTGGCGGTGGCGATCTGGTTAATGGTGAGACCGCTCAGCCATATTGCCCACTTGTCATATTCTTCTTTCCTGCTTTCTACTTTTTGCGCTCGCGCTCGCGCACGAATTTCCGCATCCGACTTTAACGATTCGCGGATCATCTCCCCGACACTGTCTGAGCCTTTAGCGATACCTTTCTTTTTGAAGTACCGCGAGAACGTCTCAGAGCGAGTCCCGTACTCTTCTTCGAGCATCGATAGGGTGTATTCGCCTGAGCGCCACTTAACCTCAATCTCTGCCCATTGCGCCGGAGACAGGCGCGGTTTTTTTGCGGATTCTGTCATAGTTCCCTCTACTACCACTCGGCATCTTCCTGACGCCTTAAAACAATTTGTTTTCTGGTGGTTATATGTTTAAAAAACACACAAAAAACACTAAAAAGAGAGCCTGGCTCCTATATATTTTATATATTCTGAAGTTCTTCTTTTAAAAACATACAGAATCAGGCATTTAAACTACCCCAGCAGCATTTTCGCTTTTGCTCGACCAAGAATAGTCAACCCCAGCGTGCGACGTTGATGCAGCGTTTCGCCCCGCGGCCGGCAGTCGTGCTTTTCAACCAGACCTTTCTTGATCAGCGCACGCAGCGAAAACTGAATGCTCTGTTTCGTTGTCCGATAGGGCAAAATCTCCAGCAGCTCGTCCAGATCGAGAAGATGTCCACGCTCATAGCCGAGATTCAAGGTTTTGATGACGTCTTTTTGTTTAGAAGTCAGGTTCATAGTGTGTCCTTACAAAATTTTCGTTAAATCCAGCGGCGCATCCAGCGGCTGGTTATCAAATGCGAGAAGTGGCAGAGCGTCAGGCAGCTGACGTCCAAAATCCGGGTTCCGATACACTCCATAGAGCGGACTGGTGAAACTCAGCGTGTGAATATCCTTCAGAAGCTTCACAATGCTCGCTTCGTCCGTCAGTGTGTCTGCAATGTCCTGAACAGTCGTCCCGCGGTTACGTCCAGCTTTCGCCAGCGACGAATTTTTGTGGTAGTTCGCAACCAGATCATGTAATGCGCGTTTCCTGCGCCCCTCCGCCATTCTCAGCAGTTCTTTCACCACAGACTCGTTATCACCAGGGTCAGCTCTAAAATGGCGCTGGAAGACTTTCAGAGCGCTTTCGTAGGACTTTGGTCTTTCTGGCTTGATGAACTTAAACCCTGCTTTCATAGCGAATGGGTTGTACTTGCTCATTGACGACTGAATTTCGAGGATCGGCTTGTCGTGCATACGACAAACCATATTCATGAAACGATACGATAAGCCCAGACCACGATACTGCGTATCGGCTACCAGACGGCTGACGACGGCGAATTCCTGATTCACACGCTTACCCCAAATCTGGTTCGCCTCACGCGTATTTGATGTCGGTTTGATATCCGGGAACATGCGATGACGCGGCGCCAGTAGAAGTTTCGGGTAAGCCATGACCAGAACACCGATGAGACGACCGTCCAGCTCAGCTCGGTAATAAGACGGGGCAAAAGGTTTACCGTCAGTTTTGTAATGCAAGCCTTTCAACGTATTCCAGTCGTCTACCGTGCCTTTCTTCACAACTATGCGTTCCATGAAGTCCAGGTGGCGCGGGAACTCTTCAGGTCGATGGCGTTTGATAATGATATCAGTCATCGCTTCATCACCTTCTTCACGCTGCCATAACCGCCGCGACGAATAGAGCGCGGATCTCTGGTCACTATGGACTCAACAGGGGGCAAACCACCCGCTTTTTTGTCAGCCTTGAACTGACTGAATGCGGCATCCAGTTTCTCGGCGACGTACCCCTGCAGATAGGTGACGGCTTCCTGATCCACCAGATGCACGCCGTGTGATTCCGCGGTCGACATAGCAACATGCAGCGCCTCATGCCATAACGTCTTTTCGTCCCGGACGTCAGGCAGGAAAACGCCGTGAACCGAACGGTCTGCTTCGAAGTAACCCATATCCGTCACCCAGCCACCAGCGTCGCCGATAAACTCGCTATCGTCGACGCCGTAAAGCTGCTTCATCGTCTCGACATAACGATCTGCGCCAAATACCACAACGCAGCGACTGTAATACGGGGCCACACGGAAACCATATGCACCGTGCGCACGCAGCCAGTCTTTCCACTCTTCTTCAGTGGTAAAACGGCGCCTCAGCTGGGCGCCCTCATAAATCGGGAAAACCTTGTTATCAATGCTCATAATCCACCTTCACACGCTCTTTATAGTGTTTGGTGATCTGCACTGATGGGCGCAGAGCATTTTTAAGGTCTTCATGCGTTGTCGCAACAATGACCGTCGCGCCGACAGCGCGAGCGGCACGCTGCAGATTGGAGGCAACAACCTGGGCAGTCACTCGATCCAAAACCGCGCCAAATTCATCGGCAACCCAGACATCTGCGCCGGATTCGATTAACTTGGCGATTTTGAGACGATACTTCTGGCCGTCAGACATCTCTGACGGCTTTCTGACGAACAGATAGGCGTCATTCAACCCAGCCATAGAAAGCAGCCCCAGCGCGTCGCTGGTGGTCTTCCCTAACTGATCGATAACGTTGGTGTCGTCAGCAAAGACAAAGTCGTCAATTGACGCAACGCGCTGGCCGGCATCAGCCATCAGACGCTGCAATTCACGAAGAACAACGGATTTGCCGGAACCGGACTGACCGGTCACGTAAACTACGTCACCGCGTTCGATATCCAGTTCCAGATTGTCATAAAGCGTCCACGCCTTTTCGTCCAAACCAAGCCCGAAAGATTCGGCGATCTCCAGCGTGCGGATCGTCTTATTGACTCGCGTGTTGAAGGAGACGTTGATGACGTACTTACTCATACTCGGCCACCTCTTCGGAAATCTTCTCCGCAAAGGCAATAAAAGCGGCTTCTCCCATCAGACCGGTTTTCTCTTCCATGTGAGCGAGCAAATCACCAACAGCGATCGCGCAACTGGTCGGGATGTCTTTGAAACCCAAAATGTCGATGATACGAGTTCGGCCACCAGCAACTTCTTCCGTTATCGCTTTATGCTCTTCGCGCTGACGTTCAGCCTCTTCGTTCAAGTCGTCAATCAACGTATCGTCGGCCATTTTTTCGGTCAGGTCTTCGATAAATACCTTCAACTCTCGATCATCAAAGCCGTAGATCTCAACGTCTTCATCCTGAAGTAGTTCGTTTAGCTCTTCCTGCATACGAATGGCGTCATAATCGATACTGGCTAATCGGTTGTCTTCGAGACGTTTCGCCCGAACAGCACTTTCTGACAGATCGTCACGAACAATGACAGGCACAAGAGCTAAGCCAGCCACCAGAGCCGCTTCGCGACGACCATGGCCGGTAATAATTACACGATGCTTGTCAACGGTGATTGGCTGGTCGAATCCACGACTGACGATGGCTGCAGCCAGGTCTTTAATCTGGCGCTCGTCGTGCTTTTTGGCGTTTTTCTCATACGGAATGAGAGTGCGCGGGTCGAGGTACTGAATCTCAAACGACTTTTTCATCGGTTACATCCTTGTAATATTGAGTTAGCCACACCAGAGCCTCGCCAGCGTCTTCCATTTCGCTGCCGGTTTTAATCCCCTGCTCTCGGATGATAGTTTTGATGACTTCTGTCACGCTCTCTGCTGTATCAAATGACACTTTGAAGCGCATGGTCTGGTGCTCAACACCTAGACGCTCTTTCTTCTCGCGAGCATCCGGCTCGGCGGCATGGTCTTCTTCCTCGCCCAGCATACTCAACTCTTCGAGATCGACACTTGACTCACGCGCCAGCGTTTCAGTCATTTCCTCGTCATACGGGGCGATGTCTGCCAGTGAATAGTCAATTTCAGCCTGAATACTCTCAATAAGGCGCTGCAGCTCGACGGCATCATCTTCACCGTAGCGCTCATTATCAACCAGTGACATCTGCTTGGCGGTATTGTCGTCAATCACACCGACGGAGGTGACTGGAACGGCTGCCATGCCGTGCTCAATGGCAGCACGCCACCGGTGCTCCCCACCGAGGATTTCGTAAGCACCATCCAACAATTCGCGAACCAGAATCGGCTTAAAAAAGCCAAGTCGGTCGATTGAGTTTTTCAGTTTGTCGAAGTTTCGAGCGCCAACCACATTTGTATTCCAGGGATTCGGCCTCAGCAGCGCCGTCTCCACCGTCAAAATACTGATTTTAATGTCCATATTTTTGATACAATCCATATAATAAATGATTACTTACATAGAATACCCAATTAACACAAATAAGGCACGAAGGAAATCAAAAAATGACAGTCAGAATCGTGTTTGACGCAGTCAATGCCATCGTCAAGGGAGCAAATGACGATGTGAAATTGAAAATACAGAAAATGCTAAGCTACGAGGTAGATGGTGGCAGATACAGCGGTGGCGATAGTGGCTGGAACGGTCAAAGTTCAATGTTCAGCTGGGCCAATGGCGTATTTCCGGCCGGGTTCGCTCGTGCCGTTGCTGCAGATCTTGGTCGGTCGGGTATTAAATGTGCGCTTGTGAGAAAAGAGCTTATCAAACCTCTCGGCGTCCCAAATCCCGTCGTAAGCCCTTTCCCCTACAACCCGGATTATGCCTATCAGGATGAAACCTGCGAGCGTCTGGTTCGGTTTGGTGGAATGATTGCTCAAGTGGCTACCGGTGGCGGGAAATCGCAAATCGCGTGCAAAGCCGCAGCGAGGATCGGCAGGATGACACTGTTTATCACCACCCGCTCGATGCTAATGTTCCAGATGGCTGATAATTTTCAGGAATCCATCGATTATCGAGCCGCCCATGGCGAGCCATGGCTTAAAAATGAAAAGGTTGGTGTCATTGGATCTGGTGAATTGAAGTTTTCCCGATTCATCAACGTGGCAACTGTCCAGACATTATCCAGCTTCCTGAGCGAGCCGGCCGGGGATTTGTCAAAGGATAAGAAAGAATTTCATCTCCGACGTCGCGAACTCATAAAGCAAATGCTATCCAAGGTCTCACTGCTGATCCTCGAAGAAGCCCATGAGGCATCCGGCGAGAGTTTCTACGAAATCGCGCGTCTCTGTAAAAACGCAGATTATCGTCTCGCGCTGACTGCAACGCCTTTCATGAAAGATAGCACTGAGGCCAACATGCGTCTTATGGCTGTATCTGGTCGAATAGAAATCAAAGTGTCTGAAAAATATCTGATTGATAAGGGTATTTTAGCAAAACCAGTTTTCCTTTATCGTAAAATCGGTTACGTTCCAGATATCGAGCTTCTAAACAAGGAATTAACAGGAAAACATGTTAACTTCCGAGTTAGTATGTCGACCGCGTACCAGAAAGCTTATCAGCTAGGTATCACGTATAATCTTGCCAGAAACCGAGCTATAGTGGATACCGCTGAAGAATTTAAGCGTCACAATCTGAGCTGCATGACGTTGGTCAGACATGAACGGCATGGGCAGATTCTAAAGGCCATGCTGGGAGAGCGCGGGCTGGTGGCGAGCTTTATCAACGGCAAGTCATCGGCCGCGACTCGATCTGCCAAACTGGCAGAACTGGCTTCGGGAAAAATCGATGTTCTTATCGGCTCTACAATACTGGACGTCGGCGTAGACGTTCCGAGCGTTGGAGCTGTTATCATTGCTGGCGGTGGCAAAGCCGAAGTTGAGCTGCGACAGCGTGTTGGTCGTGGTCTTCGTAAGAAAAAGGGAAAGGCGAACGTGTGTTTCATTGCTGATTTTCTGGATACATCAAACAAACATCTGATGTCTCACTCTTACGAGAGAAAACATATCATCACCACTACACCAGGCTTCGCGGAGGGTGTACTGGACATTGACGGAAAATTCGACTTCTCGATTCTTGCGTCATAACTTGTTGCCGGCCTTCAATGGCCGGTTTTGGGGGATATGTGTATGAAAGAGTATATGGATAGTAAATTGCCTGAAACCATTACAAAACAACAAGGTGAGACGCCCAAGACCGAGAAGACGGTTAGTTGTCATCTCAAACTCACACCAGAAGCTGACAGACGACTGCTGAAGCTTCAATATCTGCTGCGGGCAGAAAACCTAAAGCTATCAAAAACCGGTATTATAAATCACCTTCTTGAAAACCTTAACGTTGAATATTTAAGCAAAGACCTGTCTGACATTTTTGGTGACAAGGTCAGAAACGATATCGTTCAGGTTTTTCTTAATTCAGAAATGAATGATGATGATCTAAAAATCTTAAAGCAGATGGAAAGAAACAACAAAAAGAAATAAAATATATAACAGCGCGTCCATTCGGGCGTGCTTTGAATTTAGTTTAATAGTTGGTTATAGAGAATGAATACTCGTACCGATTTTACTTACGGCATAAATGCCGAGTCCGAGAGAAACCTAGCATCCACGCTGGAGTATTTCAGAGACGCCCAGAGGCGAAAATTAGGTGTAAGAGTTGTCACCGCTAACGAGATGACTTTTCAAATGATTGTCTCTGGCTTCGACTTAAAATCGTACCGTGTCTATTTAAGCCCGGTGTCAGATGACCATAAGGCTAATCGCGTCATCATCCCTGTCGACTACATAATCACAGCAGAGAGAATCGCAGTCTCAGATGTCGACACAGCCTATAAGGGTCAGTTGACGATAAGACGAGGTGATTTGGAGGATGCGGGCTACAAGCGATCGGGGCGCGACTTCTTTCAGGTCATACGGTACGCTCACCAGCAGGGAAAGTCCATAAGGGTCTATCTCTCAGACAACCGAGTCATCGAAGGCGTGTCTACAGGCATGAATGAACAATCAGTAGGTGTAAGGTTGCCAGAGGGAAATCTCATCCAGATTTTCTATGATTGGGTAGACCGAATCATTCCCCTTAATCAAGAAATATAAGGTAATAATGCCGACCAAGTGTCGGTATTTTTTATGTATCACCTCCCTTTAATTAATTAAAACCCACCTCTCTAGCCTCTCGTAATATATAAGGGTAAAAGCCTCGTTTGGTTATTTATTTAGGGAACACCTTCCAGCTATACGCGTTTTTTTCTAAGACTTTAATTTTTTGCGATTCATTAAAAAAAAGCTTGCGTAAAATTTTCATACGTCGATAATGGAACCCAACGAAACGACACAAACAAATAAACGTTTCGAATCTGGCGAAAGCCAATCAATTTAAATAAAGGAAAATAAAATGACTACTCTTAACAATCTCAAAAAATCCGACGTCCTGAATGCTGCAATCGTTGTATCAAAAGAATTGAGCGCAAGCGCGAAAGCGATGGAAATCAAATTTAACGAGCGTTTCTCTGCTGGTATGGATACCAAAAAAGATAAAGCGGATCTACGTGCTGCGCAAACAAAAAGCGCTTACTTTGATAACAACATTCTGGAAGCGATGCGCGACGAAAAACAATGTGGTGTTTTTTACTTCTCCATTAAAATCGCGAAAAAAGAGCCAGAGCTGTTTTTCCGTGAAACGTTAGCGAATAGCTATGCACTCGAAAAACTGGCTTATCTGATGGCTTCCATGGCTTCTGGTAAATGTGTCTTCAATAGCGCGCTTTCTACTAACTCACGCGTTTTCGCGATGATTGAGATCATCAAGAAAGATCCGACAACGTTCAGCAATGGCGACGTTTTCAAAATCATGAATAAAGCTAAACAAGAGAACGAGATGAAGCCAGATGCAACATATACGCAAGCCAACCAGCTGATAAAGTTATTCCGCGATTTGGGAATCGTGGAAGCGATCAAAGATGGCGGAAAATCTGAATTTGGCATGGCTAAATTCAAGTTTATAAAAAATGATTTGTTTAATCATATCGCCACCAGCTTCAGCAAGTAACCAGACAAGCGCCAGAAATGGCGCTTTTTTGTTTCCGCTATAAAGCCACCAGCGCCCACTATGGGCGCTTTTTTCGTTTCCAGTGATCCAGTCATTCCAGCCAAAAGAAAAGCGCCCACAGTGGCGCTTTTTGCGTTATACGCTAACCATTATCGCCCACGACGTAAAACAGGATGCGCCAGAGCGATTCTAAGCGCTTTTTATAACCATAGACAGCCAATCGTATTGCCAACAATAAAAAGCGCTTAAAATGGCTTACAGATCGTTTTAGCGATATTTCATGTTTTGCGAGGCATTTTAACCGATCCCGCGTGGCTTTCTGTATTATTTTTCCGTTGGCGCTTTCTGAATCTGGCTATCCAGCCATGAAGCCATTTAGCGTTATAGCCATGTAGATGGCCCGTCGCATTCTCACTCCACCCCTTAAAAACGACGCCTTGGCGTGGCCTTCTGGGTAGTCCGTAGGGACACCTCTACACATTTCCGCCGCTGTATATGCAAACCCAGCCGTTTCCCGAAATTTTCACCTTAATAGGCTTTTTGCCCGTTTCCCTGCGGCGCCACTTAAACGGTGAAAAGGGAGAACATCGTCTCCCCTTCTCTTTCCGCTTTACTTACCTTCCAGCACGATAATGTCGGATTTGATACGCGTTTTCCCCAGCGTGTTGCCGTTTATGACGATACTGAATTGGTCGTGACCGGCTTTATAGACGACGTTGGTGTACCGCTCACTATTTTCAACAGCCCGAACGGCTGCGCTTGTCTGGTAGGCTGAATCCTGATGCGGTCGTGTTTCGGCCAACCATCCTGCGATCTGCACAGCCATTTCGAAACGGCGGCTTTCACAGTCTCTCCCGCGCAGTGGGAAAATAAACGTTCCGAATCCGGTGGAGACGACGCGAGCGGCTTTAAAGGTTTGTGTGTAACCGAAGCCATTTGCCAGATCTTGCTGTAATGAATTCCTTTCCCATTCCTGCAGACTGGTGGTTACATCCTCATCGCCGTGCATGACAGTGATTAAGCGCTTATGGATAGTGTTGAACAGCGCGGTGGATGTGCCAAAGCGAGTATTAACGGTCAGTAACTGGTTCATGTGCTTTCCTTTGTGTTTTTGTTTTGATGGAAAGCATTATCGCAGTGGTATTGAGGCAATAAACAAGTTGTTTTAGGCAGCGAGGAAACAATAACGGTGCAATGCCTGTAGCCTGGCTGCAGCCGAAGGGTAATTGAGTGGTGTTTTAGCCGTGCGGTAGCCTGGTGGTGTTCGAAGGGTATCAAAGAAAAAAGCCACGGCTTAGCGTGGCTTTGACAGGCGTTATAGCCGTTAGGCGGTGGTTGCACCGGTTGTCGCTGAATCGGTCCCGTCGGCTTTCAGAACGTCTACGGGCAGCAGCTCGGTCAGTGCTTCGCCGGAGTAAATCTTCATACCGTAAACACCCATCCAGGTACTGCCGGCGGCAAGATTCCCTTCGATGAAGTCCAGTACCTCGGAAATCAGCCCTTCGGTCAGTGTTGCGGTGTCTTTACGGAAATATGCTTCCGCGGCCACCAGCAGCGGGTCGCCGCCGTCGTTAATCATCTGCTGCCCTACGGCATAGACTTTCTGCTTATTGGAGCGCAGAACGGTGCGAGACAGTTGGGTTGATAGTTGAGTTACGCCGGCTTCGTCGCGTAGCTGAATGGTCAGCGTTGCGATGCGATCCGCGGTCATCGGGTCAGTGTTAGATGCGTAAAACAGGTCGTATACCAAATCGGTACGTTTAAGGCTCATTGCTACCTCCATGTTGTTGAGCAAGGTAAATATATACCGGTAAGTAAACACTTACAATACAAACGCAAAAAAGCCCCAAAAGGAAGAAGGGGCTGTAGACAATTCTGCGACTACTAAGCACATGATTATGCGATAGCAGCAAGGGACTCTCTTGAAATCTCTTTCTGAGCCATTTTGTTTGCATACAAGATGGCTGTCTCAAGCTGCGAAATAGGGAAAATTTTCTGCACAGCAGTCCAACCCGACTTCAGTTTACTGCGGCGCACACTAACGACAACGCGGCGAGAAATTCCATCATCGAACGACACGGTGCTTTCTTTGAATACTCGTATCGCAGATCCGTTTGCAACAATGTCCAGCAGAGTGACGATAGAGACTAGGCTATTTCGTTCCTCTTTAAACGTGTTGCGCTGGGTAGCGTAGTAAGCAGCAAAAAGGCGTTCAGTGTTGTTCATGGTGCAAATCTCGCTTCGTGTTTCGTTGAGATACATATTAGCAGCGCTGATGAGGGCGAAAACAACTTGTTTAAGGCGTTAAGAAAACAACGGAGGCGACTAAGTGTGGTAATTCGCCGTAGGGCTGGTGGGCTGAAAGATAACGGAGCAATCCGCTATCTCTCTTATCAGGCTGGGTCTAATTCCATGTAGAACGTTACGTCTTCCTCTTCTACCAGGCGGGCGTTGTCCGCCATCTTATGAGCGAAGTCACCAGAGGCGCCATTGTCGTACTCCTTCGACATTCTCACAGCGTCTTTGGCTAAATATTCATAACTGGTGTTGAAGTCCACCAGGGAAAGCTTCTCCGCGTTGTGTACGTGAACAGTGCCAAAATCACCATCGCCATACGTGTTAACCATCGCCAGCACGTTTGACAGATCTGGCGCGATGTAAAACTCATTCTGCCCTTCTACTGGTTCAGTGATGATCGCAGTGAATGAAGTTTTAGCGGCGTTGCGAGTAGTGAAGTAGTGATATCGTGTTGTCATCTGTTTAGTCCGTTGATTGTTTCGATAGATGTATTATCGCATCGCGAATCAGGCAGAAAACAACTTGTTTAAGGCGTTAAGAAAACAAACAAGGCGAGAAAACAAAGAAAACTGCCGTAGGGAGCTATCGCACAAAAGCCACCGTTGCTGGTGGCATGTCTTACCTGATAATCACAAAGTTATGCAGGTGATTGCTTCCGCCGCAGTTGTCGCCGGTATAGCTCACCATCTCTTCGCCGGTCGTCAAGACCATAATCTTCGCCTCAACAGATTTGTACCGGCCACAGAAGCGATCGAAGAAAGACAGGCTATTAACCATATCAAGGTGAATGTCCGTTCGAAAGCGGCCGTTCTTTTTCAGCGTTTCCCAGCCGGCGTCGCTGTTCCACCAGCTACACAGTTTCCGGGCCATCTCCGTCTTCTTCTCCGCCGTCAGATTGCCGGTGTACGGAAACACGAACCGCAAATCGTTACAGGCGCCCATCACAGCCTTCGTTGGCTCCAGCAGGGGTTTAATTTCCAAACTCATTAATCCTCCGGGAACTCTTTAGCAACAGCCGCAGCCAGTTCAGCCTTCTCTTCGTCCGTAAACGTCTCCCAGGCTACTTTCGCCAGTGGCGCGTTCTCACCGTCCGTTTCTGGAGTGATGAACGACCACAGCTTGCGGTACAGTTCCTCACCCACGCCGTCGATACATTCAGCGACCGCGTCGACAGTCCAGTAATTCAATAAATCAGGCATTTGGACGCTCATATCTCCCCCTATACAATCGACTCAGAAACAGAGCAGTTCCAGGCTAGTTCAAAACTCTCAGTCCCCACAGGCACCGCAAAGGCACCGGAGCAGTGGCCTTTAGCCAACATATCTGACACCTTGGTAATAACTTCTGCCGAGCGAATCAAATTGCCTAGCGCCTCATCGTTGCGAAGGGTCATGCTATTGTCCGATAGCGTAATGCTGATATTTAAATGCTTGTACATGTGCTTTACTCCGTTGTTTTCTTATGCTGGTTATTATCGCAATAACACAGCGGCGAAAAAGCACATTAGAAAGGGAAACACGATAAAATGGCCGGACGGAAGTTATTGACGCCCGTCGTTTTCCTGACAGAATGAATCTGGCTGGTGGTATGGCCGTATTTATACGGACCTATGCCTGGGTCGCCTCATGCCACCAGCC